>SDBT01007502.1_pt1 | contig 17932 bp, 10 predicted proteins | sample 2277101 | NCBI WGS metagenome assembly SDBT01 (sample SAMN10404973, study PRJNA504765) | marine sediment metagenome | isolation source: marine sediment core GS10_PC15, 103 cmbsf | place: Arctic Ocean: Southern Knipovich Ridge | collected 2010 | reverse complement strand
CAAAAGATGGAAATGATGATTTGGTAGTATATCGAGATGGAGCTTTAGATTTCGGTCCTTTTGAGCTATCTGATTCTACTGATAATCTCAAATTTACTTATTTCAAATACGATTCTTCAACAGGTGGTGATATTGAAGAGTCTTCAATAAATTTAATTCAATCTGTAGAAGTAGATATTGAATTCGAGTATAAAACTTTTAAAATGGAAACAGGTGTAGATTACGTCCGGCATAAAGTAAAGTTTTGGACGTATTTCAAAAATTTGTATCTTTAGGAAAAATGCCATTTTAAATTAAAGGAGGTAAAATGGGCAGAACTATAATTATTTTAGTGATTTTATTAGCTGTTGTAATCGCTGCAATCGTAATTGCTGTTCAAAATAAAACAATTGAATTTCCAGAGCTATTAGATAAATTTCTTCATTCCAATCTGCCTGCTTATGCATTGAGTTACGGGATTAAACAGATAGCATGTGAAAATGTTACAGGTGATAGCACACAAATTTTAAATTTAGAAGTACCAGCAGTTGGCGGTAGAATAGACACTCTAACATATACTTATAATGCAGCCAATGATACTGTTTCCATTCTTGCTTCCATCAGTTGGTTAGAAGATGGAGAGCGAAAAACACCTGCTCATGCAAGCGAAACAAGAATTGTAATTTCAACTACAAACTATCAATTCGGTAATTACGCACTTACTACAGCAGGACCTATTGATTTCAAAGGTCATTCTACTGCCAATCCATATAGAGAAAATTTTACATTTTCATTTGAAGATATTTTCGGAATAACCCCACTAGAAGCAAAAAATTATGCTATTACAGATGGTAATTATTATGAAGGAAGTCCTATTACCGATCCTGGTCATGGTACTTATACAGTTGATAGTTTCACCTGGATGGAAGGTAATTATCATCCTACATCTTGGAATATATCCAGTGGTATTCTAATAGTAAATGGTGATCTCAAGAGTTCTGCTCATCCGATTTTTTCCGGAGTTATTTATATTATTGGAGAGTTCTTTCCTACTGCACACACTAATATTACTGGTGCTGTTTTTGTAGATACCTCATCACAAACTGAAACTGATTTATCCAGTTGGGCTACATTAACTTACGTTCAGAATGTTGTTGATAGTTTAAGTGGTGGTCCAGAAAACTTAAACATCAATGTTATCTATTGGAGAGAATAAGGTGATAAAATGGGAAAAGCTTTAATTATTATCGTTTTACTTGTAGCAGTAATTATGTTTGTTGTCATCTCTAATGTTACAAAAAAAACGATAGAAGTACCTGATAAGATTTCTGTGAAATTAGCAGAAAGTCAAGCCCGAGCTATCGGTAATTATGCACTTAACTATGGATTAAAGCAGGTTATGAATGGAAGTGTTTCTGTAACAGATGGCTCATCTTTTTCACAGGAATACACGAATTTCTACATTATTGAAAACGGAAGAATTGATAGCCTGAGATATACAGCCAATGGAGATACTATTAATATCTCAGCTTTTGTTTTTTATGAAGTTAACGGTCATCAAGTTTACCATGATTGTGAAATTGAATTTATTAAAACAACAAAAATTGCTATTACTTCTGCGATCTCTTGCGCAGGTCCGATCAATATTTCAGGAAGTGCTGAGGTTAATGGTGAGATTGTTGAAAATAGTTGCCCTGCATTTGAAGATGTTTTTGGAACTACAAAAGATGCATTAAAAAGTAATGCAAACAACTATTATGTGGATCCTGCCAATAATGTAACGCCAATTGTAAATGTAACCTGGGTAGACTTTGTTACCCAAACTATATTTCAAATTACTGATAATAATTATGAAGGTAATGGCATTTTGATCGTAAATGGCGATTTTAAAATGACAGGTGGCACTTTTAATGGGATTATATGGGTTGTAGGTAATCTCTTTATCAGTGGTAATCCCATAATCAATGGGGCAATATTTGTAGAAAGTGCTATTGAAATTGAAGGAGATGCTGAAGTTACTTTAACAGGGAACTGTGAGGTAAACTTTACTGAAGGAGCTGTAGGTGATGCCATGTTAACCTTGCCAACTGCACTCGCTTTCAATATTTTAAAATGGCAAAATTAATTAGAGTTGCCTGTAAATTCCGTAAATCGAGCAGCCTGCTCAATATCCTATTTTATAACTTGCTGGTATTAGAGAAGTTATAAATTATGAAAGTTCACGACCAAGCTGGTCGTGTTACTTTACGGATAGACTCTAATTAGTGTTCATCCGTAAACTCATCCCCAACCCCTCTCTTTGGAAAAGAGAGGGGAGAATGAAAACTGAAATCCTCTGGATTCATCTATGTTTCCCCTCTTTTGCAAAGAGGGGTTAGGGGAGTTAAAAATCGAAAAATCATACTTTACGGACAGACTCTAATTAGATTAGAAAATGATTGAATTTAATGATGAAGGAGATGATAATGGAAATAAATGAAATTAATAAAACCGAGCAATATGTTTTTTATTGGTGGCTGAAAATACGCTGGTTTATGGTTATGGTTCTTTTTGCAATTGGGATTTTGCGGATAAATCAGCAAGAACAGTCATATCCGATTGTTATTTTCATTGCCGCTTTTTTTGGAATTTGTATTCTTAATCTTCTTTTTCATTTACTTATCATAAAACCAAACAAATCTGTTATTGCTATTCAAATTGTTTTGGATACATTGTTTGCCACCATTATTGTTCATCTGACAGGTGGAATTGAAAGTAACTTTATCTGGATTTACTTGATAGGTATCTTAACTGCCAGTTTATCAACGGAAAAAGCCGGTGGTTTCCTGGCAGCAATGATTAGCAGTATGGTTTTACTTCTTATTTTGATTTTTTATAATTCCGGTTGGTTGCTTCCAATAAACCAAAATATTTTTGAAATCGATATCCCGACCCAAACTATCTTTCTCATCTCATATATTACTCTATTTAGTGGAGTTTCCTTTATTTTAACTCACATCACAGATTTACTACGAATAACCGTAATTAATTATTATGAAACTTCTAAAACGTGTGAAGAAACCGAAACTCAACTGAACGAATACAAAAAAAATAATACGGAATACCTGGAAGTTGTCAAACAAGCTGCCATCGTTGCCGGTTTAGACCACAACATCAATAATTCTCTTAATGCCATATCTCTTTCATCAGCAAGGATTAACAAAGCAGCAAGAGAATATCGGGATGATAAACTTCACAAAACAACCGAGATATTAGCAGACTCCATTAGCAAGATAACTCAAAACCTGGAATTAATAAAAAAACTAAAAAAGTTTGACATAATAAAAAAAATTCGAGATAATGAATAAAGGTTGAAACTATGAATAAACATATCTTAGTAGTAGATGATGAACAAAACATAAGAGATCTTTGCAGAGAATTCTTGGAAGACGAAGGCTATCAGGTCACAGTTGCAGTGGATGGTGAAGATGCTTTAGAAAAGCTCAAACTCGACTATTTCGATCTCTTCCTGGTTGATATTATGATGCCTCGTATGGACGGCTTTGAATTGATGTTGAAGATTAAGAAAAGACAACCATTATCCGTGATCATCATCACTACTGGTTATTCCAGTATTGACGGAGCTGTAAAAGCAGTTCATGCTGGCGCATTCCAATATCTTTCCAAACCAATAAACTCGGAAGAACTCATTGAGGTTGTTCAGAAAGGTTTGCAATATAATGAGTCATTATTTGGACCGGCTCAGGAAGCTTTTGAAACCGAAGAAGGTACTCAACAAAAAGACAAACCATTAATTCTAAGCGGATTTACTGCTGAAGAAAAACAATCATTTATGGAATTTGGCAGATTACGCAACTATGAAGTGGGAGACAGTATCACAATCAGCGAAGAACATGCCGGTTCGATAATTTTAGTGGAAAAGGGAGAAATTTCTGTGTGGCTCCAAAATACAACCGTGGATTTCTTAAGAAGATATGATACTTGGGGAGAAGAAGAATTTATCCTCACAAATACTAGCCCTACCGCTCTTCAAGCAGAAGTAGCAACCACGATCAGGTTTTTTGAACATAAAAAAATGTTGGATTTCTTTGCCTATAGAAGTGAAAAATTATTGAAAAGATTCCTGATCAACTTGGCTAACAGTATTTTCTTTAAATGGAGAAAATCCTTGCAAAGAATTGTAAGATTAAAATTAGTAGAATCAGAAAAAAAATAAAATTTATAAAGGCTATATGAGTTTATCTTTTAAAGAACAAATGACGCAAGCTTTACCGAATTATATAAATGGAACAGCCAGATTTCAGAAAATTAACAGCCTTTTACTTGCCAACGAATCCTGGCAAAAAGAGGCTTTTGAAAATCTAAAAGATTTATTAAAAAATATGCGGGAAATCACAGCTTCAGATATTGACCTTGGCAGTGCAAGTTCAATCCATCATGTCTGGTATCGGGTTTTCGGTACAAAAGCTCCAAATTTAGATGTTCCTCAATATTCCCATGACGAAATCACATCAATGCTATTATGCATCATCTCGGAAGACCAAAAAAATCAATTTTATAAAAAAAAAAATTTAGACTTCTCTTTGGGAATCGCACTTGAGCCGGGTGAAGAAAAGAGCCGGTTCAGAGGTAACATATATTATGATATAAATCATCTTGTGGCCAATTTTAGAAGAATCAACCAGAAAGTATTTAAAATCGAAACTCTCGGTTTTCCAGAGCCAATTATAAGAAGGTTGAATCTTCGCTATGAGAAATCCGGTTTAGTATTAATTACAGGAATTACTGGTTCAGGAAAAAGCACAACTCTCGATTCGATTATCGATATGTGCAACAATACGAACCAAGCTCATATAGTTATTATAGGAAGTCCCATCGAATATATTCACAAACCGAATAAATGTATCATCCGGCACAGGGAAGTTGGTGAAGATGTTTTAAGCTTTCAAAAAGGTACAATTCAAGCACTCCGTCAGGACCCTGATATTATTGTTGTGGGTGAAATGCGTGATGCTGAAACTATTGCCACAGTTTTGGAAGTAACTGACAGTGGTCATAAAGTATATACAACTCTTCATACAAATTCAGCTATAGACAGCATCCACCGCATAATAGGAGAATTTCCTCCGGTTGAACAAGAGAGAATAAGAAACCGTCTGGCTGATACTTTAAAATTAGCGATTTCCCAGAAATTAATACCAAATAAAGCAGGCAAATATACAATGGCTAAAGAGATTCTTTCTGTAAATGCATCTGTTAGTGCAGCTATACGTAACAACAATATCGGCGAAATCTATCAAATGATAACCGAAGGAAAAACAAAGGGAATGATGACACTCGAACAAGACCTTTTTAATCTTTATCGAAAAGGTACAATAACCAAAGAAAATGCTTTTAATTATGCAAATAATCGAAAAAGAATGCTCAGGTTAATAGGACATTAACATTATTATGGCTGAAAAGAAGAAAAGTAAAGGTAAAATTGCATTCGGTATTTTCCAGGAAGGATTATCCGTAAAGATTGCTCAGTTAATCTTTTCCGATGGAAAAATCGATATCCAGCGTTTGGAGGCAAGTGAATTATCTTATCCACTTTATGTAAAAGAAGTGGCTGAAGAAAAAGAAAGTTCCGAAGAAGCTAAAGATATCGATTTGTTAGAAGATATTGAAGGTGAAGAGCTTGATATTCCTGAATTATCCGAACTGGATACTTCAGATGAATTTGAAGAAATTGAGAAAGAGGAAGTTCTTACAGGTAAAGACGATCTCAAGGAAATGCTCATAAAATTTCCTTTGGAATCAGGAAAGATCGCTCTAAATGCAACCTTAGAGCAAATCGAATATCATCAATTCGATGAAAACTTTGGTACTAAAGGATTAGCTAAAAAACTAAAAAAAGAGATAATTCCTAAGGAAGAAAGAAAATCAAAAAATTATTCTTTACAGTACTTTGTGAATCCGGACAAATCAATTCTGGCATTTGTCCATCGTGGAGAATTCGAACTTTTAAATGCTGTACAAGAAATTAATCCTATCCTTTCCAAGAAAATATATTTTTATGACTCAATAGACACAAATGAGATAGCATTGATGTATTTATTACGCCAGAGTTATGATCTTTCTCCGGAAGAATATACACTGATTATCTACATGGGTAATGAAAAAAGCGGGATTATTTTAAAAGGTTATAACTTTGTTAGAAGATTCCCGATTATGGTTATAGATACAATGATGGATAGCGTTCCGGAATCGATTTATTCCAAGATGATCCTGGAATTGGATATATCGGATATTCCCAACCCAACAAGAATTCTCATGGCTGGTGGATATATTGATGATGGCGATATTAGTTTCTTTAGAGATAAATTCGATTCAAACACCATAATTGAACGATTTAAATTAGAAAAGATATACCAGAAATCAGAAGACAGACTCGATATAACATCGGGAAAAGTTGCTGAATTTGCCATTCCGATTTCAATAGCCTGGAAAACATTAGATAAAAAGAAGAAGTATTTCCCCTGTAATCTTCTACCCAAAAAAATTATTGAAAAGCAAAAACATTTCAGACTGGCTTGGCATGGTTTTATTGTATTTGGTGCAATTTTCTTTTTTGCTTTTACTGCTACAACCCGAAATATGCGACTTATAAGAGAATATGTCAAACTGAATAATTTAAAATTAGCCAAAGATATTGAATTAAGAGAGAAAGAAGGAATTGTTAAAATTATTAAGGATGTAAAAATCGAACTCAATGCTATTCAGATAGAATTGGATAAAGTGAAAGAACTGATTGGCACAAAAAATCAATGGTTTTATATCCTGCAGACTTTATCAAATTCCTTCAAAAAGAATAAAATCAGTTGGGTCACGGATTTATCAAATTCTCAGGATAAATTTGTGATTTCCGCCTATACAACCAAACGTAAGAATATTGTCAGATTTTCCAAATTATTTCCGGAGGGAAGAATCGGTAATGTTTACAAAACCCAAATTCAGGGAGTTACAGCCTGGGAATTTCAAATCGAATATTCCTATCCGAATCCGGATGATGTAGCTTTCTATGATTCTTCGATCATTGTAAAATCTTCGCCTACTGAAAAGATCGAAAAAGAAGAGAAACCGGTTGAAGAAATTGAACCTATTGTAGTTAAAGAAGTTAAACCTGAACAAGTTGAACCTGTTGTAGTTCAAGAAGTTAAACCTGAACAAGATGAACCTGTTGTGGTTAAAGAAGTTAAACCTGAACAAACTAAAGAAATCGAAACTGTTGAGATAGAAGAAGTTGTTCGGGACCAAATAGAAGAAAAAGTTGTTGAAACTAAGGTTTATCAGACTTCTTTTTCCAACAAAGAAATAAAAGATTTATACCAGCAAATAACAAAAATATATTTTTCCGGTGATTATGAAGCAGCAAACCTGAAATACAAAGATTTCGTAGATAAATTTCCCAAACATTATCTTGCCTATTCTGCCAATTATCTTCGTGGAGAGTGCTTATTTCTATTAGGAGAGATTTCACAGGCAAAAGCGATATTTGAAAAAACCGTAAAATTAGGTGGAACACGAGTTCCATCAGCTCTTTTAATGCTAGGGAATTTATCTCATAAAGAAAATAATTTTCAGCAGGCAAAAACCTATTGGGATCAATTACTGAAAGAATATCCCTTCAATCCAATGGCAGAAATTGCAGCGGAAAAAATTAAAACTCTGAATAAAAATGCTTCCAGTGAATTAAAAATTATCAATCAAATTTATTTTTCCGGTAATTTCCGGGAAGCTGAAAATAAATATAAAGAATTCATCTTTCAAAACCCGGACAGCAAACTCGTTTATACTGCCAAATATCTTCAAGGTGAATGTTTATATTTGATGGGAAAATTATCAGAGGCAATCGAGATATTCAAATCCACATTAAAATATGAAGGTGCAAAAACACCTGATGCACTCATTATGCTGGGAAATTCCTATCATAAAGAAAAAGACCTTGATAAAGCTATCTCATATTGGGCTCAATTAGTTAGAAGATTTCCTCATAATTATCTTTCCAAAATCGCTCAAAAAAAAATTAGTAATATAGAGAAAAAAGAAAATGTCCTACAAACTTAGAAATACTTTAATTTTAGTTATCCTATTACTCCTTGTGATTATTGGGGGTTATCTCTTAAACAAGGCAGATTCACAAAAGCTGGCAACAAAACAAAAATCTTTTAACAGCACTGTGAAAATGCTGGATGACCTGCAAAGAGACAATCCTGATATGAAGGACGAAGAATCTATTGTTACAGCCCTGGACAAAATGAAGAAAGAAGCTCGCAAAAAAAATAAATTCATACTTCACGATGACAATCCCACCTATACATTTGAGTATTTAGTTCAGCTTTGCGATAAGTTCTGTCCTGAAATTACATTTGATTTTCAATTAAAAGGTTCCGGAAAAATCGATGAAGTTCAATATAACAGATACAATCTATCCGGAATTGCTCATATAAATTCCCTCTTTAAGTTAACAACGCAATTAGAAAAACAGAACCCTCTTTACACAATCGAATCTCTAATAATATCTCAAGAAGCCGAAGGCTTATCAGATACAATAGATTTTAACCTGACAATTCAATCGCATTATTATGAACGAGGCACAGAATATAGAGAATCGGATTTGAAAATACTCGAATTTCCAAAAATAAAATATAATCCTTTTTATTCCAGGATTCATGACCCTAAAAAATCTGAAGATGAATTAAAATTTGTTAACCTTGATGATGCTACTTTGATTGGTTTAAATCCTGAAAAAGTTTTTCTCAGAGATGAAAAGGGGATTGTGCACATTCTTTATATTGGAGATAAAGTAGCTTATGGTTATTTGAATTCTATCAATTGGGATAAGCAATATGCGAATTTTAAAATCAATGAAATTGGCATCTTCCAGAATAAGAAGATTTATATTGAAAAGGAATAAATATGAAAAAATTGTTAATTGTATTAGTATTCTTTCCTGTTTTATTATTTTCACAAAGTAATTATCGAGATATTTATTCATCTACAGAATTAATTACAATTTCTCGAGAAACAGCCTTTTTAGAAGCAATTAATATTTTGGGCATTATGTCTGAACAGTATGCAGGGAAAAAAGTTATAAATTTATCTGATTATATTGGCTCCATCGGAATTCCTGTAAATCAACTTTTTTGGTTGGATGCTTTAAATTTGATTGTGAACGTAAATAAACTTATTATAGAAGAGCTTCCCGGTGTTTTTCTGATAAAAAATTTCGTAGAGGAAGAAGAAAAGGAATTAGATGAAATAGAAATAACTCCTGATACAAAACAGGTGAAAATCAGTTCTATCTTTTTTAAAGCGGATAAATCACTTTTAAGCAGTATTGGAATCGATTGGTCAACTTTGTATAATGGAGAAGTTCAGGCTTCTTTCGGTTTCCATGGTGCATCCCAGGTTTCAGGCGACCTTTTCAGCTCTGCCATCACAACTACTTATGAAACCGGTGCAGTTAGTATAGATGTGAACTCTCTATTTAAAATTATTGAAGCAAATCAATTGGGAACCATCATAGCAAAACCGACTATTACAGTATTATCCGGCAAGAATGGATACATCCAGGTTGGTGAAGACTTTTCAGTTAAAACCGTAGATGATGCTGGAAATATCACAGATGAATTCTTTTCTACAGGTATAATTCTGGATGTTACTCCGATTATTTTGCAAGATGAAGAAAAAGAAGTTATTTACCTTGTTTTAAATGTGGAAAAAAGTTCTGCTATACCTGGTGCGATCAGCACAATTATTAATAAAAGTTCATCAACTACAGAAGTTATTTTATATGACGGTGAAGAAACAGTTATCGGAGGAATTTATACTATCGATGAGGTAAAAGCCAGAACCGGTATCCCAATATTAAAGGATCTTCCCTGGTGGTTTTTCGGGATTCGTTATCTCACAGGTTACAATAGATACGAAAAGAATACTCGCGAAATGATAATAATCTTAAAAGCAGAAATCGTTAAATCTGTTGAACAACGGAAATTTGAAAAAATCCCCGGAAAAGAGATTATCAAAGATATGAGGGATTCCAACTCCCGGATAGAGGAACTGTTTAAAACCTATGAAGAGAATATCGAAGAGGAAGAGGAATAGGAAATGAAAAAACTGAATAAATCACTCAGATTTCTGTTTTTCTTTTCCAGTATTCTGATATTAATTATGACATTATTGAGTTGCGGAGGTGATTTAGTAGCTCCTATGGAAACCAATACACCATACAATTTAACCATCACAAAAATTGAAGACGGACGAGTAAAATTAAGCTGGGATTTCAATAATACAACGATAGATTCAATTCTGTTTCATCTAGCCAAAAAAATTGGTGAAGAAGCTTGGTCTGAAGATTATATTGAACTTCCAGAAGAATCTCTTTCATATATCGATGATATTCCTACAAATGACAGCTTGGTTTATGCGTACAAACTGAATGCAGAGAATTTAGCAACAGATGAAATTTCACCTTTTTCAAATACAGTCGCCTATTTTTCTGAAATTACGAATCCTACAAACCTGGAAATTTTGCAAACATCTCAAAATGAACTGCAAATATCCTGGGAAGATAATTCTGTTGGAGAAGATGGTTTTATCATAGATAAAAAAATTGGCGAAGGAAGTTGGGATAAAAAATACAGAAATCTCTGTCCAAATACTTCCAGTTTCATTGACCAGACCGAGCTTTTCACAACAGTCTCGTATCGTGCTTATGCCTTTACCGGAGATTCGGATACGGAAACCATTGAGAATACGATTTTTCCAACTCTACCAGCTCCGGATAGTTTATTTCTAACAAAACCAGACCCAAATAAAATAAAGTTATCCTGGCTCGATAAAAGCAGTGGAGAACAAGGATTTTATATCGATAGAAAAATTGGCGGAATGGATTGGGAAACTGAATATGCTTCCGTAGATAGCAATGTTACTATCTGGATAGATGATATCAGTTTGCCCTGCGGAACATTCAGTTATCGAGTCAGAGCTTTCAGCAGCATTTTTTATTCCGGTTTCAGCAACGAAGAAAGCATTAATATCAGGCTCGATATTATCAGTTCCACAAATACACCCGGTGAAGCAACCGATGTTTATTTCTATAACTGGTATGTTTTTATTGCAGATAAATATTGTGGATTATCGATCATTAATTGTGTAGATCCAAGCAATCCTGCAATAAGCACTTATAATCAAGGTGGGCTGCCGGACCGTACTTCTTCGGTTTTTGTATGTGATGAAATCTGTTATGTTACTTCTCACAGTGCTACAAACGATCCCGGTATGTTCTATATGATAGATGTCAGCCCTTTCATTAATGACCCGACTCAACCTTTTCCTGATGTGCTTTATATAATTGGAAGTTGTGAAACTAATGGTATTCCAAAAGATATATTTATTTATGATTATAGGGATCTTGGCTACGCATTCATTGCTGATGGTGAAGCTGGACTCTCAACAATTATTTGTTCCGGACCTCCGCATATTATTTCCAATTTATCCACAAATGGAGATGCACGCAATATTTATATTCAAGATTCTTATGCATTCATTGCGAATGGACTAAATGCAGGACTAACAATTCTGGATGTCTTCGATCCTTTCAATCCTGTTCTTGTCTCGAATTTACCTTTGGAAGGTCTAGCACAAGGTGTTTTTGTAAACGGTAATTATGCTTACTTAGCAAATGGTGAAGAAGGTTTGGAAATTATTGATATTTCCGATATGTATTCTCCTTCTCTTATTTCTAACCTTGATATTCAGGGATTTGCTTCCAGCGTTTTTGCTGATGATAATTATATTTATATGACAGATAAAGATAATGGTTTTCTGGTAATCGATATATCAGATCATTATACTCCCTATATTTTGGGAACAGTTTCTATGACGACTCAACCTGTTTCCGTTTATCTATCCGGCAGTTATGCTTTTGTAGCAGATAATGAAGGATTAAAAATTATTCAAGTTTTACCTTAAAAATAAAAAAGAAAAAAAGTTGGAGGTTATTATGAAAAGGATGTTAATCGTTTTGTTTTTACTATCGACTTATTTGGTTTTTGCTCAAACATATGTGAGTGGAACCTGGAACTTTGCCGGAAGTCCATATATCATCGATGGCGAAATCACCATCCATGAAGATTCCCTGCTTACTATTAAACCGGGTGTTGCTGTTCAATTTTCAGGGCATTACAAATTTATTATTTTAGGAAGATTATTAGCAGAAGGAACTGCTGATAGTCTTATCACATTCTCAGCTCAGGTACCTGCAACCGGTTGGCATGGTCTCAGATTTATTGATACCAATACAAACGGTCAGGACAGCTCAAAGATCGTATATTGCACTTTGGAACATGGTATAGCTTCGGGTGATGCCAGCTCAGGTGGTGCTATCTACCTGGAAAGTTCCGATATTATCATTGAGAACTCCAGCATTTCTGATAATGAAGCAGATGGATACGGCGGTGGAATCTATATGTATGATTCCGATCCTCGACTGACTTCAGTAGATATTTATGAAAATACTGCCATTCATGAAGGTGGTGGTATCATGTGCTTTAATGCAAATCCTATCCTGGAAGATGTAGCTCTTTATGAAAACTCTACAGAATGGAGCGGAGGTGGAATCTGCAGCTATGGCACATCGGTGATCACTCTGGAAAACATTACAATTTCTAATAATGAAGCATTTCAAGATGGAAGCGGGATTGCCAGCTTGTATGGTTCGGATATTACTCTTTTGAATTGTATTGTCTGGGATAATCCTTCTGAAGAAATTTACATCCATCCTGATGCAACATTAAACGCAACATACTCGGATATTAAAAATGGAACCGGTCAAACTTATTTTGGAACAGGCTGCATCGATACCGATCCCTTCTTTACTGATCCTGCCAATAACCTTTATTCAATAACATGGGCAAACTTCCCGGATCCGGACTCCACAAAATCACCTTGTATTGATGCTGGAGATCCTGATACTCAATATAATGATCCTGACGGAACAAGAAATGATATGGGTGCATATTATTTCCCACAATCCGGAATTCAAGGAACAATTACTCTTGCCGGAGGTTCGGGAAATGTGGAAAATGTAATTGTTTCCGCAATCTCAGCTACAGACACCACAACTACTTCTCCGGATGCAAATGGTGATTACATTGTAAACGTTGTTCCCGGCACATACACTGTTACTGCTGCTTTGGATGGATATTCTGCCGACCCTGTGACAAATGTGGTGGTTATTATAGGACAGGTTATTACAGGAATCGACATCCAACTTGATGTAATTTTGCCAGGTTCGATTAATGGAATTGTAGCTCTGGAAGGTTTAGGTAACGTTACAGAAGTTGTTATATCAGCTGGGGGTGTAACTACTAATCCTTACTATATTGCGGTACCTGAACATTATGAATATGACCTGGACATCATTGCAGGAACATACGATGTTGTAGCAACTTTTGCCGGTTACCAGGATTCAACTGTAACTAATGTTTTAGTCCAATCCGGTCAACAAACTACAGATGTGGATTTCACTTTGCTTTTAATTCATTATGAAGGCTATATTGCAGGTAAAGTTACCTTAAAAGAGGGTGCTGGAAATGTAGAAAACGTGGAAGTTACTGTGGATACAATCACTGTGAATCCTGATGCAAATGGTGATTATCTTATTACAATAAATAATGGAACCTACGATTTAACAGCTTCTTTAGACGACTATGCAACCCTGACATTTGAATCTTTAGAAGTTATTGCAAATGATACGACCGAAGTTGATATCACTCTTATGAACTGGGAAGTAATAACCGGAACTCAATATACTATGATCGCTTATACTACCGCGACATTGGATGGTGCATTTATTGACGGCTCTAACAGTAATCAATTAGCAGCTTTTGGACCTGGAGGAGATTGTAGGGGTATAGCATTATATCAAACAGGAAGTCATCTTTATTGGGATGAAGATTTGCATTATTGGGCTCTGGACGGGTACTGGTATTGCACAATAGTCAGTGATGATAACACCGGAACTGAAGTAATCAGCTTCAAAGTATATGATACTGCAACAGATTTAATCTATTCTCCTCCGGAAACATTATTATTTCATGATTGTACTTTTGACACCGTTGTAGATTTATATGCTCCTTCCCCTTCTCACGATCTTGAATTCGATCTGATTGAAGAATGGAACTGGATATCATTCAACCTGAATCCTGCTGACAATTCTACAGCAACTGTATTTGCCGATTTAACAGTATTCCCAGACATCTATCAAGTTAAAAATCGACTACACTCAGCAACTTACTTTGATCCGGGAGGATGGGCTGGTGACTTGACCAACTTAACTGTGGGAGATGGTTTCAAAGTATCCATGATAAATGCATACGATGACTTTACTTTCAGTGGCACAAAACTAAATCCGATCTTAACTCCGATAGCTTTGGATTCACTCTGGAACTGGATCGCTTATGTTCCGCAAAATTCTTTAACTTTAGAATCTGCCATTATAAGCATTGCAGGCAATATCGAAGTAATTAAGACCCAAACTCAATCTGCTGTTTACAGTTCAGGTTGGGTAGGTGATTTAACCAATTTGTACCCGGGTAAAAGTTATATAATTAAAGTGACTGATTCTGACTTTTTGACATATCCGGCAAATACTGTTGCTGACCGCTCTTCCCCACCTGTTTCTGAAATCTCATCCATATATGCAAATTGGGAACTGCTTTCCGGGACTGAGCACAATATGATTGTGATGGCTAAACTTCTAAATAATGATAACAGCATTCTTTCTCCCGAAGAATATACTGTTGGAATTTTTGATGAAGCTAACACCTGCCATTCCATTGGAAAATACATGGGTGATTTCTGGTACTTTACTGTTGTTGGAAATGATGAAACAATAAAGCTCCTTTTCAGAACTTACCACAATCTATCCGGTATCACAGCGAATAGTGATGAAACAATCACTTACGAAAGAGACATCATAATAGGTAATTGTGAAGAACCGATTGAAATGTTGTTCAATAATCCAATAACTATATCTTCTCAAAAACTGCAATTAAACCAGAATTATCCAAATCCTTTTAATCCGTCAGGTGCCGGACGCAGTCCATCAACAGTTATTAATTATTCATTACCAAAAGCAGGATTTGTTAATCTTTCCATTTATAATATCAAAGGACAACTTGTGGAAACACTTGTGGATACCCATCAGGAAGCAGATAATTATACTGTGGAATGGAAGGCAGATAAATATAGTTCTGGAATTTACTTTTTTAAAGTTTCTTCCGGAGGTCATTCTCAAGTTAAGAAGTGCTTATTAATCAAATAGATTTACTTAACTCTTTATAACACCCCGAAGAAGCTTTTTCGGGGTGTTATATTCAGAATTTGAAAACCTTCCATAGACCTTTTTGAAGGAGTTCCATATTTGTTGAAACCTTCTAAAGGTCTCTTAAAAAGAACTCAATATTTGTTAACTCTTGGAAGATTTCAAAAAAATATGCTCTTCAAAGCAAGAAAGTGTTCCCTTACTTAAAGTTAGGGTTTATTGATTCGGAAATTGCAGAGAAATCACATCAATCAATAACCCACTCCTTTAGGTGTGGGACGCAAGATCATATAAAAAAGATAATACGCCGTTCACGGTGTTCTGACAAAAAAAATATAAACGGTAACTTTCCGAATCCGGCAGCTGCCGGAGAGAATTCCTGAGAAGAAAGCTTCGGAAAGGATTTGAACATTACAGGAGGAAAAATGACGAAAAATAGAGTAATAAGTATTATCATAATTATTCTGATTTCCACAGTACTTTTCTCAGACCCACCAAATTGGGAACCAATTACAGGTACTCAATATTCCATGGTTGTAATCGCTGAAATATCTTTATACAATCAACCCTTTGAAGGAATTGGCACTAATATGGCAGGTGCATTTGGTCCAGGCGGAGAAACAGATTGCCGCTCAGTAGGAATCTGGGAAGAAGCAAATCCTCCCTATTGGGATGGATACTGGTATTTCACGATTGTTGGTAATACGAACGGTGAAGTCATTGGTTTTAAAATTTATGACGAAGCTACTGATCTGATCTATGATTGCAATGTTACTATTATCTTTGAAGACAACGCCACAATCGGCTCACCTACAGATCCGCTTAATCTTTCTGCTATGTTAGGTGAAATCACAGGAAATATCACATTAATTACAACCATCCCTCCTTCAGGAAATATCGAACAAGTTGAAATCAATGCCGGTTACATCACTGTTAATCCTAATGCAAATGGTGATTATCAGATCGAAATTGCAGAAGGCACTTATGATGTATCTGCTTCTTTGAATGCTTATGAAACTGTCACATTATCTAATATTGAAGTATTAGCAACTCAGCCTGTTGAGAACCTGAATTTTTCTCTGATCGATTGGATTCCAATAGGTGGAACTCAATACAGTATGGTTGTGATGGCTACCGTAAATATTGGCAGCGAACTTTTTGAAGGTGGAGGAAGTAATCAGGTGGCAGCATTTGGACCTGGAGGATATCCCGACTGTAGAAGTCTTGGTTTATGGGAAGAACCAAATCCGCCATATTGGGATGGTTATTGGTATCTTACTGTAGTTGGAAATACAAATGGTGAAACAATAGAATTCCAGATTTTTGATGAAGAAACTCAAACCATTTATGAATGTGCTCAAACAGTCACCTTCCATGATAATAATACAATTGGCAGTCCGGAAGCCCCTTATGAGCTGACAATTGGCATAGACCAGGAATTTAGTTTGGGTGTGGATTGGAACTGGATTTCGTTTAATGTTCATCCTGAAAATACTGAAATTGAATCGGTTTTTGCAGCCCTCGGAAATAATATCTTTCAGATAAAAAACCAGACTCAATCTTCAATTTATTATGATCCTCCGGGAACCTGGGTTGGTGATCTTTATAATATCTCTGATGGCGAAGCATATCTTATTAAGATGAATAATGCAGTTGATCCTTTCATAGTTTCCGGAATGCCAATCGATCCTATTACTCCTATAGATTTAACTGAAGACTGGAACTGGATTGCTTATTATCCACAATTTATTCTTCCCATTGATATAGCATTGCAAAGCATTATCCCAAATGTTTATCAGATAAAAAATCAGACTCAATCTGCAATTTATTATAATCCTCCCGGAACCTGGGTTGGAGACCTCGCGCAAATGGAACCAAATATTGGCTATAAAATAAATATGACTAACGCTGACCAATTAGTCTATCCGGAACCTGTCGAATCTATTCCTTCTTATAATCTTTACAGAGAAGATCCTCCTGATTGGGAAGTAATCACAGGAACCCAATATAATATGATTTTAATGGCTCAAGTAGAATTCAATCTTGAACTTTTCGATAATACTAATGATAATATGGTTGGAGCATTTGGTCCGGAAGGAGAGCAAGACTGCCGTTCTATTGGAGTCTGGCAGGAACCGAATCCACCTTATTGGGATGGATGGTGGTATTTCACAATTGTAGGAAATGATAATGGTGATACTATTTCTTTCAAAGTTTATGATAGCGAAACAGAAGCTATTTATGATTGCTATGAAACAATACTTTTTGAAAATGATACCACAATTGGAAGTCCAACGGATTTATTTGAACTGACTTGTGGGGAAACAGCTAGCGAAGATATTTTACCAGCTAATGAGAAAATTATGTTAGCGAATTATCCCAATCCATTCAATCCGTCAGGTGCCGGACGCAGTCCAACAACGACAATTTATTTCAATTTAACTACAGAACAGGCGGAGAGCACGGAGTTGATAATTTATAATTTGAAAGGTCAAAAAGTGAAAACTTTGGAGTGTGGAGAGTCTCTCTCCACAACAGCCGACGGAGTCGGCTACTCCATATCTTGGAATGGAACTG
>SDBT01007501.1_pt1 | contig 17933 bp, 15 predicted proteins | sample 2277101 | NCBI WGS metagenome assembly SDBT01 (sample SAMN10404973, study PRJNA504765) | marine sediment metagenome | isolation source: marine sediment core GS10_PC15, 103 cmbsf | place: Arctic Ocean: Southern Knipovich Ridge | collected 2010 | reverse complement strand
TCCAAAGGCGGCAAAAGCGTCATCTCGAAACCTAATCGTTCACGTTTTGTCTGCATGACATAATGATATATTCACCACCATTCAGTAGATACTATAAATTACTACTTTATCAACAAGCCCTAAATGGTGGGCCACCCCGCGTTGAGGAGGTTATGAAATGGCTTCTAGTCAAAAGGCAATATGAAGCCCTCACCTGCCGATTTGCTGTAAGATGAAGAGAAGAATCGCAATGATAACTCCGACTGACGTAACGAGTAGGGCTGCTCTACCTATTCTGGCTTGACTTGTTATTGTCCTCACCATGACGCGAAGCTGCGTGCTCATATCGACCAGATTCTGTACCACTTCAGTAAGGCGCGGTGAAGTTTCAGAGGCCATTTGGTTTACCTCTTGAGCCGTCTTCAGAAGTAGATCGTATGTGTCTGCTATTGCACCTGGCCTTTCGTATTTAAGGAGCCCCCTAATACTCGAAAAGTCGAGTGTATGGGGAAGGAAATCAGGAGGTTGTTCCGGAAACAACTTGCGCATCCTCCAAATAAGCTTACTATAGGTATCTGTACCCTCGGAACCATCACTCAGGTACTGATCTGGCTGCATTTCAAAGCCGGGGGGATTAATATCTTGGTATGTAAAGTTTGGGGGTAAATATAGGAAGATATCGAACCCTCCCTTGTAGCCTCCAGTCTCATTTTTTCCATAATACTTGCAGATTTTAACACAAGGAGGATCTGAGCCAACTGTTTTCATATATTCATCGTACGCGAGACCAGCAGTCTTAAAGTATGGTATATCTATTGCATAAATCTTACCCCCAATGCCTACAGGCGTGATATCGTTTATCAAGTCTTTGCTTCGAAAGTACAGGATAACCTGGACCCTTTCACCTTTCTTTATGCGCCGGGGAAAGGTATACCGAACACTTTGATACACTGCAAGTGGTTGAGACGACAAATCACGCGGGGCTGCCTTTCGAAAGGTAAGTACATCCTCTATCCCATCCATGTCAACGAGACCAGGAGTTTGATCTTTTACTTCAGATTTGACAGTGATAGGCCCGGAAGTAAAAATCATGTTAAAGTAGTACGCACGATCAGCCCCCATGTAGCTTCGATCCTGTAGCTCTGACATTTTACTGCCGGGAACCAAGCAGGTTATCGATTCCAGATGGTCTGGTGAATTTGAATCAACCTCCAGAACAAATCGACGCAGAATCTCTGCTGAAGAATCCTCCTTCAGCCATATACGATCAACAAACTTAATGATCCGAACATCACAGCCAGGGGGATACTTCAGGAAACCAATGAGCATACTGTCCTCTCTTTTTTAATATTCTGACTCTCATTCCAGAAAAAAACCTGCCTGTTTTAGCTAAACTGGCAGGTTTTTTTCAATCAACTGTACTCTTACTGTTCGTCTTCCAAGTCCTTGTGACCGGATAACATACGCTGTTCCTCCTAAAGAACAAATGGGTTAATGTTGCAGCCACAGGGCAATAAAAGGGTAAATTTTTACTTGACAACTAAAATAATATTTATATTTTGGTTGTGAAGCTGATAGCCTTTCACAGAATTACCCTGTGGGGTTGAATGGGTTTGGGTGATTAATCCCAAACTCATTTTTATTTCTTTATACAAAGAACCATCGTGTCTGCCAATATAATAGACCATATTTAAAGTTCACCTCCTGCCTTATTAATCAAATCGGTATGTAACCATCGCACTTAACTAAAATAGCCTACGTGGGCGATTTGTCAAGAGAAAATTTTAGTGGGGGCGTGGCCTGTTTGGCGGCCGTCGCCTGTGTGGCCGCGATTCCTGTCCTGAGCGAAGCCGAAGGATGTGATCGCGGCTTGCTCTAAACCACTTTCCCTACAAATCCTGCGCTGATTTCTACACCCCACCCATCAGTGAAAGACCATATATGGCACAGATATCTGATACGTAGGGCAGAATCCCAAACCGGTTCTGCCCTCCTAAAAACTATGGCAAGAGAAATTAGCGACAAACAGCTCGCCGCCAACCGGCGCAATGCCAAGCGCTCCACTGGCCCTAAAACACCCGAGGGCAAAGAACGCGCCGGATTCAACGCCCTGAAACACGGCCTCTTAGCCCGCTCCGTGGTTGTCCCCACTCGCGACGGCCCGGAAAACCGCAAGCAGTTTGAGAGGTTGCTGACCCAACTGCGAGACAAGCTGAATCCGGACGGCATCCTGGAAGAAATGCTGGTCGAAAAGATTGCCGTCGCTTACTGGCGTCTGCGCCGTGCCCTCCGCGCCGAAGCCGGCGAAATCGATGACAATCTCTGTTATGCCCGCGATTACCGGTTACAGACCCACCCCGGCACCCTCGCCCTCCCTTCGCGAGGTGATACCCTCAAGATTGTGCGCTACGAGACCGCTATCGAACGCCAGCTCCATCGCGCCATCGACCAACTGCGTTCCCTTCAAAAGGACCGCCGGAGCCTCAACCCCCTACCCCCGGAGGAACCACCTATCGACGAAAACTAAGAATTACGAAACGAACCCATTTCTCGTCCGGACAGACGGGTGGCCCACCGCTTGCCCGTCGCGGGCCGGGCCTTTGACCGGCGGTGGGGTCTCGTGGCCGGCAGATGTCCACATCGGCCGCACACGACAAGGCGTTGTCCGGTTCCTCATTCGTCCGCCGGCTGCCCGTCAGGAGCCGGGCCTTTGACCGGCCGGACTCCACTCAGGACCCGATCTGCTGTGATCTGAAAAAGATTAGGCGGTCTCCCGCCGCCTTTCTTATTCCTTCGCAGCCAGTTGCTTTTCCAAACTAGCGACCGCCTTAGTCAGCTTGTCAAGCTTGGTCTCGAGTTTCTGCAGGTCGCCGCGCTTAATCAGCCTGTACTCCCTCACTTCCTTGGCCAACTTGGAAATCTCTTTTTGGGCTTTGCCGGCTTCCTTGGAGATCTTCTCGCGGATCCCGGCGGTTGATTTTTCGGCCTTATCGAGCAATTCCATAACGGCCTTTTTGCGATCGGACTTATCAAGCTCGCCTTTTTTGATCAGATCGTCGATGATCTTTTCCGCCTTGGCCTTCGTCACCTGGATAATTCCAATCGACGCCAGAACAGTGTTTTTGAGAATCGACATGGTTTTTCTACCTCCTAATTCTATGATAGTTGTGAAAAGCTCTTTTGATTGCTTGACATCTCCCCATGAGGAGGCTTCCGCCAACACAATTCTGCCCAAAACCATCAGCGAAATATCCCTTCCGGTGGCCGAGTCAACAACTCTTACCTCGACTCCCCCCTTGATCAACGACGCCAGGTCGGCCTGTGTCAGCGTCCGGCTGGCCTCGGTGTCGTACAGCCGCCGGTTACTATACCTTTTGATTACCCTCATAGCCTAAACAATATAGTGCACTGCACAATATTTGTCAACAAAAAAATAGAGGCCGCGGCCGCGGCCGGGGGAGCTACCGGTGCCCGGCGGACATCAGTACGATATTGACGATCTCCAGGAGCCTTTCGCAGGAAAACGGCTTTTTGATGAACATATCTCCACCTGACTTGAACGACCGTCCCATGTCATCGCCTCGATCTTTGCCGGTGAGAAATATGATGGGTGTGTCGACAAACTCGGGATCGCTTTTCAGCTCCTGGCAGATATTGTAGCCGTCCACGCCGGGCATCATGATGTCCAGCAGAATGACATCCGGTTTGAAACCGTGAGCTTTTTCGACAGCGTTATTCGAGGAGTTTTCCACCAGCACCCGATAACCGGCTTCACTCAAAAAGGTCTGGACGATTTCGGTAATCTCCGGCTCGTCATCGATAACCAGAACTTTGGCGTTGTCTATCTTTATCTTGTACGACATGAACTTATCCAACTCGTCCGATCTTTGAAGGTTCCCGTTTGTCTTCAGGTTGCAACAGTATTATCGACCTAAATGGCAAGCAACTTTACCGGAATTGGCCTCATTCGCCCAAGGACTGCATGGCCAGGGCCACCAGGTCCCGCAGTTGCTTGCCGGAAAACGGCTTGCGGACAAACGAGTGCCGCCCTCGGCAAAAGCCATGCCGTCATCTTCGCTGGCCGATTTCCCGGTCAGGAAAATAATCGGCACATCTTTTAAGGCGGGAATCTGTTTCAACCGTTCGGTCGCCTCATAGCCGTCCATACCGGGCATAGTAATGTCCATGATAATCAGATCAGGTTTAACCTGGGAGGCCAGGTTCACCCCCTCTGTCCCGTCGTGCGCCAGGTGAACCTGGTATCCCTCCTTTGAAAGAACCGCCTCGATAGACCCAGTGACGGCCGTTTCATCATCGACAACCAGTATTGTTCCTGTCTTGGAAGAGGTATCGGGGTTCATATCATTTCTCTCTGCGCGCTCATATCTCCTGTCCCCCATCCCGCGCACTATAGCTCATCCCTATTGAATTATCGTCTTCCCCCAAGGAAAACTTAGCCGAAACCCCACTAATGTTGCGCCCCTGATATAACCTGACTATGAATTGCTTTTATAATAGCTCTCTTCCAGATGAAAGGAAGGCGGAAACCTATGGCTCTCGGATGCTCCATCCCGTCGGTTACGTTGAGCCCTCAGACTCGCCAACAACTCAAGCCTGGCAGGTCGGGTTTTGAGAAACCCGATATCCGCTCTATCCCACTTCGAAGAATTTGCCGCAGTTCTTACATTCAAAGCCGTTCACATTACCGTATATACCGTACATATCGATTCGCTGACGAACCACCGTTTTATCCATGTCCCAGCAACGAGGACATATCGGAGTTTTTGTTTTGTCTTTTGTCATCTCGTCTTCTTCAATCCAATAGACCCCCTTTTCGAAGGCGATTTTTGACTGGAGACTGAGCTTCTCTTGCAAAGACCTGGCTTCCTCTCGAAGCTTAATGTTCTGTTCTTTGAGGTCAAGCATTTCCTGACGAAGCTCCACTAAGTCTTCTGCCAAATCGAGTCTGTTGGCTTCCTTCGCTAACGCTAATAGTGCTTTTAACTACATCAGTAGTGGACACATTTGGCCTCCTATTACCTAAGCATCGTGGGTAGCAGATGTCCACATCTGCCGGTCCTCCGTCGAATAGCGCCTTACTTAAACCGCTTCGGCCGGCGCGCCTCCCATTCAACCACAATCGGGCTGGCGACAAAGATTGAGCTGTAGGTACCCACCAGCACGCCCATAATGATAGCCAGTGAGAAATGTCGCAGCACTTCGCCGCCGAAGAAAAAGAGCGTCCCGACCACTAAAAGCACCGTCAGAGAGGTGTTTATCGTTCGGGACAACACCTCGTTGATGGAGTCGTTAACGGCGTTGGCAAACTCGCCCTTGGTACGGTATTTCTTCAAGTTCTCACGGATGCGGTCAAACACCACCACCGTGTCGGTCAGCGAGTAACCTGCCAAAGTCAGCAAGGCCGTCACAATCAGCAGGTCAAACTCCAGACCCATCAGATAGAATATCCCCAGCACGGCCAGCACGTCGTGGAAGGTTGCGATGGTGGCTGCAATTCCGGAACGGAAATCAAACCTAATCCAGATATACAAGACAATGCCAAATAACGACAGAAGTATCGCCTTTTGTGCGTCACCGCGCAGCGTTTCTCCCACAGCCGGGCCAATGATGTGCTCCGAGACTAACGTGAAGGTGTTGCCCGCAAAGGACCTCTCGATGATCTTTTTTAGAGTCTCCAGCCGCTGTTCACCCTCGGCCTCGGTTTCCGGGCGTTTGGTTTTGATGATAAAAGCGTTGGGCTTCTCGAAATCTTTCAGGTTAGTGATCTCAGCGTTGGGAAACTCCGCCGCGACAGCCGACCGAAGGTCTTCGATAGTTACCGTCCGGTCGAAATGACCAGTCACCATGACGCCGCCGGCAAAATCAATTCCCAAATTCGCCTTACCAGTGACAATCATAATGAAGCCGACAATCCCGATAATGACCAGTGCCCCGGACAGCACAAAGGCATACTTGCGGACACCGATAAAGTTTATGTTTGTTTGGCCTATTATTCTGAACATGGTTGTTTTCTCTCCTCGTTTTAGATACTCAGGGTGCGGTACCTTTTGCGAATGTCAAACATCTGCTTGGTAATAATGTAGGCCGTGTACAACGAAATCGTCACGCCCCAGAACAGGGTGACGGCAAATCCCTTGATCGGCCCCGACCCCAAAAGAAACAGCGCTGCGGCTGTTATGAGGGTGGTCACGTGGGAGTCGAAAATCGCCACGAACGCCCTCGTGTAGCCGGCGTCTATGGAAGCTCGGACAGTTTTGCCGGTGCGGAGCTCCTCACGGATGCGCTCAAAAATCAGGATATTGGCATCTACCGAGATACCGATAGTGAGAATTATACCGGCAATGCCAGGCATGGTGAGCGTGGCGCCCAGGGCGGCCATCACGGCCAGCAGGAAGAATATGTTAAACAGCAAGCCGATGTCGGCAATGACACCCGACAGACGGTAGTAGACGCCAATAAACAAAAGCACCAGGCTGAGCCCCACCAGAGAGGAAAAGAACCCTTTCTTAATAGAGTCGATTCCTAACGTAGCGCCGACGATATTCTTCTCAATGATTTCCACCGGTGCCGGAAGGGCACCAGCTTTGAGGACAATCTCCATATTGCGGGCATCTTTTACCGACGCTGACCCGCCCATCGTAATCTGCCCTCTTCGGCGAATCTTGGAGTTGATGAACGGAGCCGACTCAACTCTGTTGTCGATCACGATCGCCAGCGGTTTGTCGAGGTTGGCGCCGGTCAACTGTGCAAAGTGCGCGGCGCCGTCGCCGGAAAGGGCAAAGTTCACGAGATAGGCGCCGTAGCTGTCTTGACCCAGAGCGATATTCTCAAGAAACTTACCCAGAAACTGTACCTTCCGCTTTACCAGGTACAGCATATACACCTCCCGGTTGTTTCGTATCTCCGGGCGGGTAGACCAGCAAAACTGAACATCGATCGGAATCAGGCTCTGCACCTCAGGGAGATTGAGCCACTTGTTAATCAGCTCGCGGTCCTTTTTCGCGACCGCAAAACCGGGCCAGTTGGTAGCTTTCCTGTTGTTATAGAGAGCCGGTTGCAAACGAGAGGTGATTGGTCGCTCATTTTCGTCCAACCCAACCTCTTCATCGAAAGCAAACATGTCGGCGGTGTCAACGGCGCTGTCGCCCATCAACTCCGCCAGGATGTCGATTTCCTCGCCTTCCGCAACTGAGTCCGCTGCTTCTTCAGTCTCCTCAACTGCCACAACGGTGTCCTCGTCCGTGGTCCCCGTTCTGGCCTTTTCGTACTCATAGACAACCGAATCAATCTTAGTCAATATGAGCGTGGCGTTGTCGTATACTTCCAGCAGCTTGAATTCAAGCAGTGCCGTCTGGCCGATCAACTCCTCGGCCCGCTCGGCATCGGTGTAGCCGGGGAGGTCCACAATAATGCGGTCATTCCCCTGTTTTTGAATGACCGGCTCGGCAACGCCCAGGCCGTCAACACGGTTGCGGATAATCTGTATCGCCCGTTCAACGGCATCCTCCCGGCTGGCTTTGTCCAACTCCTCCAGCTTGACTCTCAGGACGACGTGAATACCTCCCTGCAGGTCAAGGCCCAGCCGGATAGCTTTCTGCTGGAGAGTTAGAAGCGCACCCGGGTCGCGTTCGTTCAGAGCTTCCTTGTCAGCGTCGCTCATAGTCCACAGCTTAAAGGTGTGCCAGAAGGCAAAGCAGGCCAGGACGACCAAAATCGAAGTCAGGATAATGCGCCAGTTCTGTTTGGACATTAAAAGACCCTTTCTAATTTATTGAGATTATTGTTATCGAACTAATTCTACGCAAAAGGTGAACATAGCGCCTTTAGCGTTGTCGACAGTGAGCAAAAGCTCCCTCAGCTGGTGCCTGACGGTTTGGCTCCCACAAGAGTGACCCGACGGCCCAGATTCGATGAGATGAGGCTGGTTGACGTCAGAACGTCACAAGACCGGTTCTGACTAACAGATGAGATGGTTGTCCTTTTGTATGAAAACGTCTGTTTATTGAAACGCTTGTCCGTGTTGTCAGGTTTTAGGATTGGCGGAAGGACGAGGTAGGCCGGTTGTGCGTGGCCCGGTTTTCCATTGGTTGCCATGTTCTTCTGCGCGCGGTCCGAAAGCAGCTGGGCCGGGATTTGAGCTCCGCAGTCAACAGTGGCGTTGGATTGGCTGACGGGGCTGTCATGAATCGCTGCCGACAGGTCTATGGTGCCCGGGCCGGGCATCGCCAAAGCCACAATAACAAAGAGGGTAAACACCATTGTTGGGCAACAGGTTGTCTTTTCAATCACTTTATTCATATCAATAGGAAGCGAATATAGTATATTCCAGCTTCAAGTCAATCCACTTTTTTGCGGCAGAGTTGACAGGCAGCGACAAAGACCCTAATATAGATATTATCGAGAACAACGATGGCGAGTTTAACCCCTTGGTTCACTTTTGTGAGGAGATGATTATCATGAGCAAGTCCTTTCCACGGAAGGTAAAAACGGCAGGGATGTTTGTTGTTTTGATCTTAGCCCTTTCAATCCCAGTTTTCGGCAACGCCGAACAATACCGGCTGGACAATGGGATGGAGATCATTCTCAAGGAAAACCATAGTTCACCGATGGTGGCCAGTATTATTTTCATCAAGTCCGGCAGTAAGTACGAGTCGAAGTTTGAAAACGGGATAACGCACTTTTTAGAGCATCTGCTCTTCGATGGAACGGCCACCCTGAGCCGTGAGGAGCTGGACGCCTCGATTCAGGACCTGGGCGGGTATATCAATGCTTTTACCAGAAAGGAACTGACTGCCTTTTTGGTTCTGCTGCCGAAGCAGTATATCGACTATGGGCTGACGGTTCAGGCCGATATGCTTTTCAACTCCACCGTTCCCGAAAAGGAGCTACCCAAGGAACGAAAGATTGTTATCGAGGAGATCAATCGGGATGCCGACGCACCCGGCGCGCCGGCGGAAGCGTTCTTTATGCAAAAGGCGTATGCCGAAACGGACTACAACCGCCCGGTGCTGGGGTACAAGCCGTTTATCGAAAACATCCCGCGCGATGCCGTGATTGACTACTGGAAACGGTACTATATTCCCCGGAATATGATGGTTCTGGTTATCGGTGACTTTGACTCACCGGTTATGAAGGGGGCGATCAAGACCGTCTTCGGCGGCTTTGAAAACCCATCGGATGAGTCCGACACAACCGGCGCCGAACGTCTCACTCACGAACAACTGACAGAGGCGGGGAAAATCAAAGCCGGCCCGGTCGGACAACAAATCTTTGACACCGTTGCCAATGTCACCTCAACGTATATCAATTTCTCCTTTGCAGCGCCTCATCATAGTGACACAATGTACCTGGCAATGGACCTGCTAAACCGGTTTCTGGTAATGGACGAGGTCTCACCGTTAGTGAAGGCTCTTACCGGCGGCGCTGACCCTCTGGCGACGGACGTCGGCGTCGATCTGGCAACCTACAGTGAGTTTTCGCGGTTGGATATATCCGTGATCACCGACAACCCCGGCAACAGTGACTCCATCGTGTCAACTGTGTTAAATCAGCTCTCAACTATCAGCCGGCATGTCGCGGATCCGGAGACAATAGAGGGAATCAAAACCACCGCCCGGTGCGACGAGATCTACTATACCGAGAAGCTCCACTTCTACAGTTTTATCATATCTTCGCGGATTATGTCGGTCGGGTGGGACTTCATTGAAAGCTATGGCGACCGCCTGGCTCAGGTCGAGTGGGCCGACTGTCGACGCGCCGCTCAACAGTGGCTTGAGGAACCGGACTATGTTGTCACTATCGTCAAACCGGTTGGCCAGAGCGGCAAAGCCCCCTATCAACCGCACGGCCTGACGGCTGACGAAGTCATCGCGCACTTTGCTATCACCACCTTCCCGGAGTATGATCTGGTAACGGGACATCAGATCACATACCCGAAAACCGACGCTGTCGATTTTGAGCTGGTAGACAAAGCAGTCTACCACCGGGAATCGCTGGCCAACGGGGTGCCGGTGATTATCAAGTCCAGTTCCGACAGCCGGGTTTTTGCCATGAACATACTGGGGAAAAATCGCTCCGCCAATGAGCCGCCGGACAAAGCCGGTATAACCGATTTTGTCAATCGCTGCCTTGAAAAAGGCACCGTCACCCGCAACGCCGGAGAGCTGTCACGCGATCTGTCAAAGATCGGGGCCAACGTGACCCTGTATGACAACCCGTGGATCCCGTACGATGATCGCTACACGACCCGCCGGTTTTCATTCTTGAAGTTCGAAACAATCGACGAGTTTGCAGAAAAGGGGTTCCACCTTTTTACCGAAATGCTGCTGTACCCGGCGTTTGATTCGATCGAGGTTGAGAACGTTCGCCGCTCGATGTTGGGAACGCTGGCCCGCAACGGCTCATCAGTCAGGAACGTTGCTCGTGACCTCTTTTATAAAGCCCTCTTTGAAGGGAAGGCTTATGCCAAAAGCATCATGGGAACAAGAGAGTCTATCAGCTCGATTTCCGTCGCCGACCTGAAGAAGCATCACGCACAGTACTACTCGCCGGACAATATCATTCTCTCTATTGTAAGTAGTAGAAGCGTAGAGGAGGTACTGGGGTGGATTGACAGCACTTTCGCGCTGCTGCCAAAAACCGGTTTTGTTTCTCGTCAAGGCGAGCAGCCGGAGCCGGTGCATGACATACGCAGCGCTCATAAGGAGCTTGAGAAAGAGCAGATTATGCTGTACATGGGTTCACCCACACCCGGCGCCGCTAGTGATGACGCCGTTTCGCTGACGGTGGCGTCGTCGATACTGTCCAATCGGCTCGGCCTCACTCTGAGAGAGAAGCAGGGGCTGGCCTATTCAGTGGGGGCAGGCACGGTTCTCGACAGAAACTTCGGCTGGTTTTATGCCTCCATCGGTACCGCTGCGGAAAACTATCAGAAGGCGCTTGACGGAATAACGTTCCAGATTGAAAAGTTGAAACTGGATGGACCTACCCAGGCGGAACTGAACAAGGCACGCAACCGGATGTGGGGACGCCTGATGAGCGCCAAGCTGTCGCGGATCAATCAGGCCTATTACCTTTGCGTGGACGAATACCTTGGTCGCGGGCCGGATTATGATAAGACTCTACTCGAACAGCTCTCACAGGTCACTGCCGAGTCGGTTCGCAAGGTTGCCTCGAAGTATTTCAGAACCGACGCCTACGTTCTGGCCAGCGCCGGCAAGCGGCTGTAGCCACCACACAAAAGTCACTTACGAGTGGGTGGCCCACCGCTTGCCCGTCAAGGGCCGGGCCTTTGACCGGCGGTGGGTTTCTCACTCCCTTTATGCGCGGTGAGGAACCCTTTCCTCACAGCACCGATTTAGCCGTCACGAAAGGGTTCATGACGGCGCTGGAAAACTGTCGCTCCGGTTAAGATGCTGCTATAGTACCCCCAATATACCCCTTGCAAACATACCTTCCGCAGTATACTATTTGTGTATGAAGCTGGGAATAATCGGTAAGCCGCAATGCGGCAAGACCACGGTGTTTAATGCCGCCTCCAGCAGACAGGAAGCTGTGGGTGATTTCAGCCGGGCGGCGCACCGGGCCGTCATTAAGGTTCCGGATGAGCGGCTGGAAAAACTGGCCGCGCTGGTCAAGCCGCCCAAGGTCACTCATGCCGAGATCGAGTTTCTCGACTCTCCCGGGTTTACCGGCAAAGGCAAGCAGTCGAGCGGGTTCGAGATCAGCCCGGAACTTCGCCAGACCAATGCTCTGATCGTGGTGGTGGATGCCTTTTCGGCGGACGCGCAACCAGCCCGCGACGTTCAAGACCTGATTGATGAAATGATCTTAGCTGATCAGGTGTTGCTTGAGGGCGCCATCGACAGGAAATTAAAAAAGATCAAGCTGACCGGCGACAAGTCTGAAAGTCGAGAACTTGAGCTGCTCAAGACGTCACTCGAAGTGCTGGAGCAGGAGAAGCCGCTTATTGAGCTCGATTTGCCGGAAGACGATGCCAAGCTTCTTCGCGGCTACATGTTTCTGTCGCAAAAGCCGCTGCTGGTTGTTCTCAATATCGCTGAAGAGTCTCTTTCACGCACCGACGAGATTTATCGAGAGCAGACCCATCTGGTCGCCCCGGGCAAACGCGAGCTTGCCGTTCTGTGCGGCAAAATCGAGATGGAGCTGGCTGATCTCAAAGCCGAAGAACAAAAGGCTTTTCTGGACGAACTGGGTATAGCTACCCCGGCGGTCGAGCAGTTGATTAAGAAGTCATACGACCTGCTGGGGCTGATATCGTTCATTACTGTCCAGGGCCCGGAACTGAGAGCCTGGCCCGTCAAGAAAAGCACCATCGCGCACAAGGCCGCCGGTGTGGTGCACAGTGATATCGAGCGCGGTTTTATTCGCGCAGAAACGACCGCGTACAAGGACTACATCGCCTATAAGACACCAGCCGCTCTGAAGGCAGCCGGCAAGACGCGGCTGGAAGGTAAGGATTACGTGGTGCAGGACGGCGATGTGATACTGTTCCGGTTTAACGTTTAAGGCGCGGTGACGATTCCATGAACCCGACAACTGAATCAGTTGTTCAAAAGATGAGCAGCGCTGCCGATAGAAAGAGTAATACATATAGTTACTCCAATCACATGACAATGAGGTATACGTGGTCGACGTGATAGATAGTACTAAAAAAGAAGAAGTAACCAGCACTCAGGTCCTGCCGATTCTGCCGCTGAAAGGCACGATCGTGTTTCCCTATCTGGTCATTCCGTTGATGATACAGGACATGGAACAGACCCGTCTGGTCGATGATGCTCTTATGCGCGGCTCACGCATCGGTCTGTTTTTACAAAAAGACCCCAAGCAGAGTAATCCTTCCCCCGACGATCTGTACCACGTGGGATGCTCGGGCAACATTCTCAAGATGCTGCGTTTCCCGGACGGCACGGTACGGTTTTTGATCCAGGGATTAGCGCGAATCAGGACAAGAAAGTTCACCTCCGGTGCTCCCTCGATGACGGCGGAAGTGGAGGAGCTTAAGGAAGTCGTCAAGGAAACGGTTAAGTTAGAGGCGCTTGAACGCGCCGTGCTGGAGCAGGTCAAGATGCTGGCGGACCTGGCTCCGTATCTGTCGGAAGAGTTCCATGTGTCGGCTATCAACCAGGATACACCGTCAAAGTTGACCGATTTCGTTGCCTCCAACATAAATATCTCTATCGAGCAGAAACAGGAATTGTTGGAGGAGCGGGACGTTCTCAAGAGGACGAACAAGCTATACCTTGCCCTGAACAAGGAGATTGAGGTATTGGAGCTTTCGCAGAAGATACAGGCGCAGGCGGCCACCGAACTGGGCAAGTCGCAGCGTGACTATATCCTCCGTGAACAAATGAAGGCAATCAGAAAGGAACTCGGCGGCGCTGACGAGAGCTCTGAAATCGAAGAGTTTGAGGAAAAGATCGTGGCAGCCAAGATGCCGGAGTTAGCCGAGCAGGCCGCCAGAAAGGAGTTGGACCGCCTTTCCCACATGAATTCCTCCTCTGCCGAATACACCGTGTCCAGAACCTATCTCGACTGGCTTGTATCGCTTCCATGGAGCAAGTCCACGACGGATAAACTGGATTTGAAGAAAGCCAAGAAGATTCTTGATGATGACCACTACAATCTCGAAAAGGTAAAGGACCGCATCCTTGAGCATCTGGCGGTTCGAAAATTGAAAGCGGACGTCAAGGGTCCGATACTCTGTTTTGTCGGGCCTCCAGGCGTGGGCAAGACCTCGCTGGGGAAATCAATCGCGCGCGCCATGGGACGTGAGTTTGCCCGCGTTTCGCTCGGCGGCATGCGTGACGAGGCTGAGATCAGAGGCCATCGCCGCACCTATATCGGCGCCATGCCGGGACGCGTTATCCAATCCATCAAGCGCTGCGGCTCGAATAACCCCGTCATTATGCTCGATGAGGTCGACAAACTTGGCGCTGATTTCCGCGGTGACCCATCCTCGGCGCTGCTGGAGGTGCTCGACCCGGAACAGAACTACATGTTTTCCGATCACTATCTTGAAATAGCCTTTGACCTGTCGCGGGTGATGTTCATTACGACCGCCAACTGGCTGGAGCCGATTCCGCACGTCCTGCGCGACCGCATGGAAGTGATCCCGATCCCCGGCTATACCGACATGGAAAAGTTAGCCATTGCCCGGCGGCACCTGATTCCCAAGCAGCTTGAAAACCACGGGCTGACAGAGGACAACCTGCACCTTGAGGATTCCGCCATTAAGGCCATTATCGACGGCTACACTCGTGAGGCAGGGCTGCGGAATCTGGAGCGTGAGATTGCGTCACTGGCGCGCAAAGTAGCTCGCAAAGTGGCTACCGGGTCAAAGAAAAAAATCACCGCCGACGCCAAAGAGATCGCAAAGCTTCTGGGACCGAAGAAGTTTGTCCGGGAGGCGTTAAGTCGCAAGGGTGTAGTCGGGGTGGCTCCGGGACTGGCTTATACTGCCGCCGGCGGCGAACTGCTGTTTGTTGAGGTAACTTCGATGGTTGGCAAGAGAGAGTTGACGCTTACCGGACACCTCGGCGACGTCATGAAAGAATCGGCTCAGGCAGCGCTGTCGTTCATACGTTCCAACAGCGCCGACTTGAATCTCCCTGCCGACGTGGTGCAGGATCGGGAAATCCACATTCATGTCCCTTCCGGCGCCACTCCGAAAGACGGACCTTCGGCCGGGATCACGATGGTGATAGCGCTCGCCTCGCTTTTGACTAAAAGGCCGGTGAAGCCCTACCTGGCAATGACCGGGGAGATCACTCTCAGGGGACAGATTCTGCCCGTCGGCGGGCTGAAGGAAAAGATGCTGGCCGCCTACCGGGCGGGAATCGACACGGTCATTGTCCCCGAGGTAAACCGCAAAGATACTGTCGAACTGCCGCCGGAGATCAAAAAAGGAATAAAGCTGAAGTTCTTCTCCGAAGCGCTGGCAGCCATCAAGTTTGCTTTAGAGATCGTCCCCAAAAGCAAACCCGGTCGGCAAAGAAAAAAAACAAGCAGGACCGCAAGCTGAAAAGATTGCCCCCTCGTATGAAACTGGTTACCGCCGAGCAGATGCGGCAGATTGACCGCGCTACGATTGACGGGCAGGTTGTCCCCGGTCCGGAACTGATGGAAAACGCCGGGCGCGGAACTGCGGAAAAGCTGCTGGCGGGGGTGATGGATGGTTCCGGGCGGGAAAAGGTCGCCGTATTCTGCGGCAAAGGGAACAACGGCGGCGATGGCTTTGTGGTCGGGCGACATCTCTTTCAAGCTAAAGTCGATGTCGCCATCTATTTCATTGGTCCCGTCGGTGAACTTTCGGCTGATGCCCGGTTGAATTTCGACCGGGCGGCCGGCATTGGTATGAACCTGATCGAGATAACGTCAGATGATGTTCTGTCCAAGGAAATCGCCTGCGACTACCTGATTGATGCCATTTTCGGCACCGGCTTCAGCGGGGCCCCACGCGGGCTTGCCGCTAAGGTAATCAAATATATTAACCGGCAGAGGGGTAAAACGGTTATATCCGTGGACCTTCCCTCGGGACTCAACGCCGACACCGGCCAGCATGAGGGGGAAGTTGTCAAAGCGGACTACACCTTTCCCCTGGCGCTGCCGAAGTACGGTCTGTACGTTTCCCCCGGTCGTGAGCTGGCGGGACAGGTGCAGGTTGTTCCAATCGGTATTCCCGATCATATCATGGACAAATTTGATCTCCCCGTCGAGCTTATTACACCCGAGATGGTTTCAATACGTCTGCCAATTAGAAAACCTAATGGTCACAAGGGGGATTTCGGCAAACTCTTCGTTCTGGCGGGGTCGACCGGTCTGACGGGAGCCGCTGCTATGGCGGCCAAAAGCGCTCTCCGTTCCGGTTGCGGGCTGGTGAAGGTGGGCTGCCCTCGGACGGTTTTGCCCATTATTGCATCTCTTGCCATGGAAGCCACCTCATGGCCGCTTCCGGACGTCGCCAAGAAAGGTGCGTTGGCGCTGCGGGGGTTGGGTGAGGTACGCAAGCTGGCGCAGGAGCATGACGCCGTCATCATCGGTCCGGGACTGGGGCAGCATCATGAAACACAGGAACTGGTGCGTCGCTTTCTCTCAACACTCGATAAGCCGGCAATTGTTGACGCCGATGGCCTCAACGCTTTAGTAGGGCATATTGATGTAATAAAAGCCAACGTAGGGCAGGTCTCGGAGAGACCCACCAACAAGAGACAGGAATCGGAGACTCCTGCCCTACGAGAAACAAAAGTGCCCCCGGCACTCGTGCTGACGCCGCATCCGGGGGAGTTCAAGCGCTTGACCGGTGAAACGGTGCCACCGGAATCTGATATTCATAGACGTATCAAAGTTGCAATAAATGTCGCTTGCGACCTCAAGTGCGTGATGGTGCTCAAAGGCAGCCCCACTCTCGTGGTGAATCCAAGTGGCGCGTGTTACGTGAACCCGACCGGCAACAATGGCATGGCGACCGGCGGTTCGGGGGACGTGCTGTCGGGGGCGATAGGCTCATTTTTGGCGCAGGGTATGTCGGCTATCGAGGCTTCTATCTGCGGGGTGTACATTCACGGTCTGGCAGGAGATTTCGCTGCTGTTGATCTTTCCGAGCGCGGCATGATTGCCGGCGACATGATCGACTACCTAGCGGATGCTTTTGCGATGCTGGGGTAGGCAACAAGTCTAAGTGGTAAAACCCCGGTGCCCCTCGCGCCTATGGCGGGCTGCGGGATTCATCAGCACAAGTTGACCTTTTGATTGTATCCCAAAAAACAGCTCGCTGACTACCGCGCTTTCGGCGTCACCCCCCAGTGAAGTTTATTTCTGAGCAGCTTATAGAACGAATACTGCGGGAACGTCACTAACTTCAAGCGAAAATCAGCCCGGCTGATTACTACTTTGTCGGTATCGATCAGAGGCGCCGTTACCTGACCGTCCAGTGTCAATCCGGCCACGCCATGTTCTGACCAAATATTCAGTTCCAGCACGTCGCTGCCGGAAAAGACCATCGGTCTGGTATTCAATGAAAACGAAGAAATGGGAGCGGCGATTATGGCCTCCATCTTGGGATGCATGATCGGCCCCCCAACGGCCAGCGAATAAGCGGTCGAACCGGTAGGCGTGGCGATCACCAACCCATCGGCCTTGTAGGTGACAATGTCCTCCTTATTAACCCTGAGGTTTATATTTATCAGCCGACTGATCGGACCGTTGTCGACCACCACGTCGTTGAGCGCATACGGACTGTCAAGCTGTCGTTTGCCCTCAATGTGCACCCTCAACACCATCCGCTCCTCAATTTGATACTCTCCGGCAGCAATGGCACCCAGAGCTTTCTCCAACTGCTTTTGGGGGAACTGGGTCAAAAAGCCGAGCGAGCCGAGGTTTATTCCCAACAGCGGGGTGCCCTGTTCGCCGACGGCTCGGGCCGAGGCGAGAAATGTTCCGTCGCCGCCCATCGACACCAGAATGTCGATTTCTGAGGCAATTCTCTGCCGTGATGAGAATTCCAACCCGTCACCAACGGTCTCTTTTAACTCTTCGGACAAAACGACGTCGTGACCGGTTTGTCGCGCCCAGTTGATAAATGTATCAATTGCCTCCCCGGCACTTTCTCGCTTCAGATTTGCAATCAGGCCAAAACGCATATTCTACTGCTCCACACCTACAAAATAATATCTTTCCCCACCGAAAGGCAAGCGATTGGTTGCACCGGTAATCCTGCCGGTCATCAGGGAGGAAAAGTCCCTTGCGTCCCGCCGATAGTTAGTGTACGTTATATGGGCGGTAGATGTCCCGAGGCTGTCCCAAAAGTTGACTCCAGCTACACTGGACATGGCACCAAATGAAGTCGCCATTTGCTAACTCCGCGTAGCGGCGGGCCTTGTGTCCGCCGATGATAAGGTGGGAGACAAGCCCCC
>SDBT01007500.1_pt1 | contig 17934 bp, 13 predicted proteins | sample 2277101 | NCBI WGS metagenome assembly SDBT01 (sample SAMN10404973, study PRJNA504765) | marine sediment metagenome | isolation source: marine sediment core GS10_PC15, 103 cmbsf | place: Arctic Ocean: Southern Knipovich Ridge | collected 2010 | reverse complement strand
GCCGCCGAAGCGGTAGCGTTTGACCACGCCCTGAAAGCCGCGGCCCTTGGTGATCCCGCTGACGTCCACAAACTCGTTCTCGCCAAAGACGTCGGCCCCGAGTGTGTCACCGACGCTTTCGCTGGGGTCTTCGGCCAGGCGGATTTCCCGGATCAAAGCCGGCGGGTTCTCCGCCCGGCCCGCGGGCGCAAGCTGGCCCAGAATCGGCTTGATGACGTTCTTGGCCTTGCGCGTGCCGAAACCCAGTTGCAGCGCCGAATAGCCGTGGCGTTCCTGTGTGCGGACGGCTAACACCGTGCACGGGCCCGCCTCGACCACCGTCACCGGCACACTGCGGCCGTGCTCGTCGAAAATCCGGGTCATGCCCAGTTTTTTGCCTAAGAGTCCTTTCATCAGGCCTTTTCCTGTACTTAAATCTTGATGCTGATATCCACCCCGGCGGGCAGATTGAGCTTTTTCAAGTCGTCCACGGTGTTTGCCGTAGGATTGATAATGTCTAATAGACGCTTGTGGGTACGGATTTCAAACTGGTCCATGGACTTCTTGTTTACGTGCGGCGAGCGGTTCACAGTGTAGCGCTCGATCTTGGTTGGCAGTGGGATCGGGCCCGCCACGCGCGCGCCGGTGCTGCGGGCGGTGTCGACAATTTCGCGCACCGACCGTTCCAATACCCGGTGATCGTAAGACTGCAGTTTGATGCGAATTGACTGCTGAGTCATGGCCTTCCCCTTGATTTGCCGGTGGCGGCCGCAAGCAACTGTTCCTGGACGGCAGGCGGCGTGGGTTGAAATGAGGATGGTTCGAGGGAGTGGGTGGCGCGGCCTTTGGTCAGCGAGCGCAACGCGGTGGCATAGCCGAACAGTTCGGCCAGCGGCGCCCGGGCTTGGATTCTGGCCCCTTCGCGGGTTAAATCCACCTCCACCACACTGCCGCGGCGGCTGCTGATGTCGCTGATCACGTTGCCCAGAGTTTCTTCGGGCAGGATAAGTTCCAGCGCCATGATCGGTTCGAGAAGCTTCAACCCGGCTTTGCGCACGCCCTGCTTGAAAGCCATTCCTGCGGCCAGGTTAAAGGCGATCTCGCTCGAGTCCACCGGGTGATGTGAGCCGTCGAGGATGTCAATATGCAAATCCACCACCGGATAGCCCGCCAGGACGCCGGTGAGGGCCGCCTCGCGCAGACCTTTCTCGACGGCCGGGATGTATTCCTTCGGGATACGGCCGGCCTTTACCCGGTTCTCGATGCTCACGCCGTGGCCTTCCCCCCGCGGCGCCAAATGGATGATCACATGACCGTATTGCCCATGGCCGCCGGACTGGCGAACAAATTTGGCGTTGGCATCGGCGGGCTTGGAGATGGTTTCGCGATAAGCGACCTTGGGCGGCCCGCAGTTGGCGCCCACCTTGAACTCGCGCAACAGGCGGTCGCGAATGATTTCCAAATGCAGCTCGCCCATGCCGGCAATGATTGCCTGGCTGGTTTCCGGGTCGGTGCGGCTCTGGAACGTGGGGTCTTCTTCGGTCAGGCGTTGCAGCGCGGTATAAAGCTTGTCGCGGTCGGCGGTGGTTTTCGGCTCGATGGCCATCGAGATCACCGGGTCGGGAAATTCCATGGCCTCGAGGACGATTGGTTCGTGCTTCGCACAGATGGTATCGCCGGTGACCACGTTTTTCAGCGCCGCGGTGGCGACAATGTCGCCGGAAAAAGCCCGTTCGAGTTCTTCACGGCTGTTGGCGTGCATCTGCAGCAGGCGGCCAATCCGGGCGGTGTCGCCGGTTCGCGGATTATACACGCTCATGCCGCGCTCGAGGACGCCGGAATAAACGCGGAAATACACCAGCGCTCCCATGTGCGGATCGGTCACTACTTTGAAAGCGAGGGCGCTGAAGGGTTGAAAATCGCCCACGTGCCGGGCGAGTTTTTCGCCGGTGCGCGGGTTAATGCCCTCGATGTCCCAGGTATCCAGCGGGGACGGCAGATAGTCGCAGACCCCGGAGAGCAGCGGCTGCACACCCTTGTTCTTGAAGGCGGCCCCGCAGAACACCGGCATAATATCGCCGGCCAGCACGCAGCGGCGAAGCGCCGCCATCAGTTCGGCCGCATCCGGCCGCCGGTCTTCGAGGAACATGATTTCGATTTCTTCGTCATACTCGGCGACACACTCTACCAGATGCAGATAGGCCTCTTCGACCTTTCCGGCATATTCTCCGGGAACCGGCTTTTCGAGCACGTCCATGCCGTATTCGCCCTCAAAATAACCCGCGGTCCGGTGGATCACATCAATTACCCCGGCAAAACTCTCTTCGGCGCCGATGGGCAGTTGCACCGGCACGGCGGTGACCCCGAGCTTGACCGTGATCTCGGCCACTACGCGCTGAAAATCGGCGCCGACGCGGTCCATTTTGTTCACGAAGGCGATCACCGGCAGATCGTATTTCCTGGCCTGGCGCCAGACGGTTTCGGACTGGGGCTGCACACCGCCCACGGCACAGAAAACGGCCACGGCGCCGTCGAGCACCCGGAGAGAGCGTTCCACCTCGGCGGTGAAGTCCACGTGCCCGGGCGTGTCAATGAGGTTGATGCGGTGGCCGTGCCAGTAGCAGGTGGTGGCGGCGCTGGTAATGGTGATGCCGCGTTCCTGCTCCTGTTCCATCCAGTCCATCACGGCCGTGCCTTCGTGGACTTCGCCCAGCTTGTAGCTGACCCCGGTGTAGAACAGGATACGTTCCGTGCAGGTGGTTTTGCCGGCATCAATATGGGCCATGATGCCGATATTCCGCACGTTGGCAAGAGGCACCTGGCGGCCGGGGGCCTCTTGGTAGTCCTGTATCGCAAATGTGTGCATGAAATTCAAGGTTTAGGCCTTATCCAGGTTCAGATTATATTGCCGCTTCGCTCTCGCCTGCGGCTCACATAGCGCCTTCGGCGCTGCTGCTAATTGGCTGATTTCGGCGCCGGAACCTGAAAGCCAAGCTCGGAAGAGGCTTTTACCAGCGATAGTGAGCGAAGGCCTTGTTGGCCTGGGCCATGCGGTAGGTATCTTCCTTCTTCTTCACCGCGGCGCCGTCATTGTTGAAGGCGTCGAGGATTTCACTGGCCAGCGCCTCGCGCATCGCTTTGCCTTTGCGGCCGCGGGCGAACGACACGAGCCAACGCAGGGCAATGCCCACCTGCCGGGCCGGCGCCACTTCCACCGGCACTTGATAGTTGGCCCCGCCGACCCGGCGGCTTTTCACTTCCACCTGCGGCTTAACGTTCTCGAGGGCCTGCAAAAAAATCTCGAGCGGATCCTGTTTGGTCTTCTTCTTGATGGCCTCGAAGGCGCTGTAGACGATCGTCTGCGCCGTGGCTTTCTTGCCGCACCGCATGACGATGTTGATCAAGTAAGCGACCAGTTCACTGTTGTACTTGACGTCCGGGGTCAGTTGGCGCCGGAACGCCTTACGTCTTCTCATCTTTGCTCCTCCCGGTAAAATCAAGCATCATTTGGGCTTTTTGGCGCCGTACTTCGAGCGGCCCTGTTTGCGGTTCTCCACGCCCAGGGAGTCTCGGACGCCGCGCACCAGATGGTAGCGTACGCCGGGCAGGTCAGGCACCCGGCCGCCGCGTACGCGCACAATCGAATGTTCCTGCAAATTGTGGCCTTCACCGCCGATATAGGCCGTCACCTCCATGCCGTTGGTCAAACGCACCCGGGCAATCTTGCGCAGGGCCGAGTTCGGCTTCTTGGGGGTGCGGGTGGTCACCTGCAGGCAAACGCCCTGGCGTTGCGGGCAGCCCATCAGCGCCGGGGATTTGCTCTTGTATTTTTTCTTTTTCCGGCCCTTGCGGACGAGTTGATTAATTGTCGGCATTGCTGAACCTATTTTGGTTAAATGAGGTCAAATGGGGTGTATACTAGTGCTTGACCGGGTGATGTCAAGCCATCCCCGCAAAAAAAGTCCGGGATTTAAGTTGCGCGGTCATAGTAGGCGCCGCCGGCTCGGCGGCGCAATGAGCCTGAGGTCCCGCCCGGCGGGCGGGACCTACGTGCCGCCGTCAGAGATTGGCGGGCCGCCTGGCCTGCTGAAGCCGAAGCAGCTGCCATCCTCCGCGGCAAAGCTACTGCGCAGGCCGGGCCGGCGGCGAAGGCCGGGAGCTTATTCTTCGGTGGGACTGTCCAGTCCCAGCCCGGCAATGGCCGCCGCCTGGGCGGCACTCGTGGCTTGGGATTCTTCGGCCGCCCTTTCGGTCATGATATCGCTGAGGTCCGGAACGATCTCGCGGCCGAGCTTCTTGATCTTGAAGTTGCGGCGCTTGGGGTATCCGGTGCCGGCCGGAATGAGGTGGCCCATGATGACGTTTTCCTTGAACCCTTTCAGCGGGTCCACCTTGCCCAGGGTGGCGGCATCGGCGAGGATGCGGGTGGTGTCTTGAAAGGAGGCGGCCGAGATGAAACTGTCGGTTTCGAGGGATGCTTTGGTGATGCCAAGGAGGATGGGCTGTGCCTCGGCCGCTCGGCCGCCGGCGGCCAAAGTACGGTTGTTCTCATCACTGAATCGTTGTTTATCCATCTGTTCGCCGTAGAGCATGGTGGTGTCGCCGGGGTCGAGGATGCGCACTTTCTGGAGCATCTGGCGGACGATGACCTCGATGTGTTTGTCGTTGATCTGGACGCCCTGAAGGCGGTAGACCTGTTGAATCTCGTTGACGAGGTATTCCTGGAGGTCTTGCGGGCCGCAGACTTCGAGTATTTCCTGGGGTACCACGGCGCCGGCGGTGAGCGGCTGACCCTTCTTGACAAAATCACCGTCATAGACCACGATATGCTTGCCGGCGGAGATAATGTGTTCTTCGACGCTGTCGGTTTCCAGGTCGCGGACAATCAGCCGGCGCTTGCCCTTCTCCGGTTTGCTCGTCTCGACCCGGCCGTCAATCTTGGCGATTTCGGCGGCGTCTTTGGGCCGGCGTGCCTCGAAGAGCTCGGCCACCCGGGGCAGGCCGCCGGTAATGTCCTTGGTTCGGGCGCTTTGGCGTGGCGTGCGGGCCAGGGTGTCGCCAGGGGCGATAGTGTCGCCGTCCCGCACCATGATGTGGGCGCCGGTGGACAAGTTGTAGTGGGCCACCATTTCATTGTTGCCATCGAGGATCAGGATCTGGGGAAAGAGGTCCTCGCGATGTTCCAGCACGGTGATCTCGAGCTTGCCGGTGGCCTCGTTGGTCTCTTCTTTCATGGTAATGCCGTTCACCAAGTCAATGAACTGCACCCTGCCCCCCATCTCGCTGATCACGGAGAGGTTATACGGGTCCCACTGCGCGAAAATCTCGCCCGCCTGGATAGCCTCACCCTCGGGTTTGGTGAGAATGGCGCCGGCCACAAGCTGGTAGCTTTCCTGCTCGAAACCTTCCGCGTCGATAAGCATGGCCCTGGCGGCTTTGTTCAGCACGATGAACTTACCGTCGGGCAAGTTCACCGTACGCGCATCCTCAAGTTTCAAGCGCCCGCCCGTGCGGGCCTTCAGATAAGGCCGTTTGAACTCGCTGGAAGCCACGCCGCCATAGTGGAAGGTGCGCATGGTCAACTGGGTGCCTGGCTCGCCGATGGACTGGGCGGCGATAATCCCAATGGCATCGCCTTCCCTGGTGGGGCCGTCGATAGCCAGATTGCGCCCGTAACATTTCGCGCAGACGCCGACTTTGCTGCGGCAGGTCAGAACCGAGCGGATCATCACTCGATTGATACCAACGTCAACGATCCGGGCGGCGATTTCCTCGGTGATTTCTTCGCCGGCCTTAACGAGGTAGCTGTCTTCGTCAGCAGCCAGCGGGTCGCGAATATCGTCGGCGCTGTAGCGGCCCACAATTCGGTCGGAAAGCGGCAGCATATCCGTATCACCCTCCCGGATCGCGCTGACCCAGATTCCCTGGGTGGTCAGACAATCATCTTCGATGCAGACCACATCGTGGGCCACATCCACGAGTTTGCGCGTCATGTAGCCACTGTCGGCGGTTTTCAACGCCGTATCGGCCAGGCCTTTCCGCGCCCCGTGGGAGCTGAGGAAGAATTCCAGCACGCTCAACCCTTCGCGGAAGTTCGAGATTATCGGCCGCTCGATGATTTCGCCGGAAGGTTTAGCCATCAACCCACGCATCCCGGCCAGTTGCCGCACCTGGTCGCGGCTGCCGCGGGCCTTCGAGTCCAGCATCGCCCAAACCGGGTTAATCTCGGAAGTAGCGCGAGAATCGGGCTCGCGACTAGCTTCGGCGGCAGAAGATACGGCCCGAGAATCTGTCTGGCGACTATCCTCGTTACGTTCCAGCACCCGAAACAGCGCCGAGGCGATCTGGTTATTCGCCTGGGTCCAGATGTCAACGCATTGATTGTAGCGTTCCACGTCCGTGATCACCCCGTTGTTATAGCGCTCACGCACTGCCTCGACCTTTTCCCGCGCCTCCCCTACGAGCTCTTCTTTCTCAGGCGGGATAATCATGTCCGTAATCCCAATACTGAATCCGGCCACAGTCGCGTATTCATAGCCCAAACTTTTGAGTTCGTCGAGGATTTTAACCGTCTTTTCCCGGCCCAGGATATTATACGCGCTCCGCACCAGCTTAGAAAGCGAGGTCGAGTCGGCCATTTGATTGAAGAAGCCTATTTCCGCCGGCCAGATATCATTGAACAGACAGCGGCCCGGGGTGGTCCGCAGCCGCCGCGTGGAATTATCGCCCCAGAAAGTTTCTTTGCCGTAGTCAGGGTTGCGGATTTGGATGATATCGTGGAGCTTCACGGCTCCGGCAGCGTAGGCGGCAAACACTTCCGCCGGGTCATTGAACGGCTTTGGGTTTTTCGCCCGTTCCAGCGTCCCGGGTTGTTCATAAGTCAGGTAGTAGCAGCCCAGGGTAATATCCTGCGTCGGCGTACAGATCGGCTGGCCGTTGGACGGATAGAAGATGTTCAGCGGCGCCAGCATCAGGGTCTTGGCTTCCATCTGCGCCTCGTTCGAAAGCGGTATATGCACCGCCATCTGATCGCCGTCGAAGTCCGCGTTATAGGCCGTACACACCAGCGGATGGATCCGGATCGCATTCCCCTCGATGAGCACCGGGTCGAAGGCCTGAATGCTCAGCCGGTGCAGGGTCGGCGCGCGGTTCAGCATCACCGGATGACCTTTGGTCGCCTCCTCAAGGATGTCCCAAACCTGTTCCTCGCCACGCTCGATCATCTTCTTCGCGCTGCGAACCGTGTGCACGTAGCCTTTTTCCTTCAGCCGACGGATGATGAACGGCTCGAACAAGGTCAGGGCCATTTTTTTAGGCAGGCCGCACTGGGATAGAGAAAGTTCCGGGCCCACCACGATCACCGAGCGGCCCGAATAGTCAACCCGTTTACCCAGTAGGTTTTGGCGGAAGCGGCCTTGTTTCCCCTTGAGCATATCGGAAAGGGATTTCAGCGGCCGGTTACCCGCCCCGGTGACGGCGCGGCCATGCCGCCCGTTATCCATCAGGGCATCGACCGACTCCTGCAGCATACGTTTTTCATTTCGGATGATCACCTCGGGGGTGCGCAAGCTGAGGAGGTTGCGGAGGCGGTTATTCCGGTTGATCACCCTGCGGTACAGATCATTGAGGTCACTGGTGGCGAAACGCCCGCCCTCCAGCGGCACCAGCGGCCGAAGGTCGGGCGGGATAACCGGCAGCACGGTGATCACCATCCATTCCGGTCGCATCCCCGCCTTAAAAAGGCCTTCCTGCAGCCGCATACGTTTAGCGATTTTCTTGCGTTCAGCCTTACTGCCAGTGGCGGCGAGCTGCTCGATCAGTTCGGTGCGCATTTGCTTGAGGTCAATCTTTTCGAGAAGCTCGCGCAGACTTTCGGCGCCCATCCCCGCCTTAAAAGCGTCGCCATAAATATCGCGGTTTTCGCGATATTCATCTTCGGTGAGCAACTGTTTTTCAACCAGCGGGGTATTTCCCCCATCAGTAACGATCCAGCTTTCGTAGTAAATCACCTGTTCGAGGTTGCGCGCGGTCACGTTCAGCATCATGCCGAGCCGGCTGGGCATACACTTGAAGAACCACACGTGACTCACCGGCACGGCCAGATCGATGTGGCCCATCCGCTCACGCCGCACCCGGCTGTGCGTCACCTCTACCCCGCAGCGGTCGCAGACAATGCCCTTATGCTTGATGCGTTTATACTTGCCGCAAGAACATTCCCAGTCCCGCGTCGGCCCGAAGATCTTCTCACAGAAAAGCCCCCCCTTTTCCGGCTTAAAAGTCCGATAATTGATCGTTTCGGGGTTCTTCACTTCACCCCGGCTCCAACTTCGCACCGTATCCGGGCTTGCCACCTGAATACTCACAAAGCCAAAACGTTCCTCCACGTCCAAGCCCAGCAACTCAGCTACAGCCGCGCGTCTGGTACCTTCACTCATTAGCCTTTTCTCCTTGATTTACGATCGCGACCGGCAACGCCGCCCGGCACAAACACCCGCAACGCGGGCGGCAACGCCGGTCAGCGTAAAATATTCCGAGTAACTTCCTCCGGCGTCCCTTTTTGCGGTCGAATATCCAAACACAAGCTTTTCATTTCGTTCAGCAGCACGTTAAAACTCTCGGGCACGTCCGCCTGCAATGAGTTGTCGCCGCGCACGATTGATTCATAAATCCGTGTGCGCCCGGTCACATCGTCGCTCTTCACCGTCAGCATCTCCTGGAGCGTATAGGCCGCCCCATAGGCCTCCAAAGCCCAAACCTCCATCTCGCCGAAACGCTGGCCGCCATGCTGGGCCTTGCCGCCCAGAGGCTGCTGGGTCACCAGCGAGTATGGGCCCACCGAGCGTGAGTGGATCTTGTTCACCACCAGATGGTCCAGCTTCATCATGTAGATTTCACCGACCATGACCCGCTGGTCGAATGCTTCGCCCGTGCGTCCGTCGTAGACCCGCACTTTGCCGTCGTCTTCGATGTAATAGTCGCGGCGCAATTCGTGATTCTGGTCATAGGTTTGGTCGTCTTCGCCAACGGTCCAGCCCGCGCGGTCGGCGACTTTGATCCGCTTGGCCTCGCGCAACAGCTTGTGGATTTGGCCTTCGGCAATGCCGTCAAAAACCGGGGTGGCGATCTTATAACCCAATATCATGGCGGCATAGCCCAAGTGCGTTTCCAAAACCTGCCCGACATTCATCCGGCTGGGCACCCCGAGCGGGTTCAGCACCACATCCACCGGCGTGCCGTCGGCCAGATAAGGCATGTCTTCGTTCGGCACAATCTTGGCCACGATGCCCTTATTGCCGTGACGGCCGGCCATCTTGTCACCCACGGAAATTTTCCGTTTGCTGGCGACGTAGACCTTTACGGAGCGGACGATGCCCTGCTCTTCGGTGTCGCCACTTTCGTAACGGGCGATGATCTCGTCGCGTCGGGTCTCGATGTCCCGCAGGCGGAGCTGGAACTCCTTCATGACCTCGCCGATCTGGTCTTTGGTGGGGCAGTTGGGCATTTTGTAGTTGGCGTGGTTGGCGGCGAGTTTGCGAAGGAGCACCTTGGTGATCTTGCGATTGGCCGGAATAATTGGGGGAAACTGGTTGTTCTGGTTGTTCTGGTCGCGGATGTCGAATGGCAACTTGGAGCCAAGAAGGATGCCGCTGAGCTTCTCGGCAAGGTCTTCGAGGAGTTCATCGTACTCGGCCTTGAAAGTGATTCTGGCTTCACGGATGTGCCGTTTAATCTCGACCTTGGTGAGTTTGATGGCATTGGGGTCGGTTTTCCGGTCGATCTCCACGTCCATGACGATACCGTTGGTGCCGCTGGGGACAATCAGGGATGAGTCCTTGACGTCGGCGGCCTTTTCCCCGAAGATGGCTCGCAGCAGTCGTTCTTCGGGGTCGAGTTCGGTTTCGGATTTGGGGGTGATTTTGCCGACGAGGATGTCGCCGAGGTTGACCTCCGCGCCGATGCGGACGATGCCTTCGTGTCCAAGGCTGCGCAGAGCTTCCTCACCGACGTTAGGAATGTCTCGGGTAATTTCTTCTGGTCCGAGCTTGGTGTCTCGAGCTGTAATGTCGAATGAAGCGATGTGGACGCTGGTGAAGACATCTTCTTTGACGAGGCGTTCAGAGATGATGATGGCATCCTCGAAATTGTATCCGCACCAGGGCATGAAAGCCACGGTAATATTCCTGCCGAGAGCGAGCTCGCCATTGTCGGTGGCGGGGCCATCGGCGATGACCTGGCCTTTCTTGATCTTATTGCCGGTCTTAACCAGGGGCCTCTGATTGATGCAGGTGCTGGAGTTTGAGCGCCTGAATTTTGCCAGGGTGTATTGCCGGGCTCTGCCGGGCTGTTTGCTTTGGTCTGGTGTTTTGCCGTCCTTGCTGAGGATAATGCGAGTGGCATCAACGGCCGCGACGGTGCCGGAATCCTCGGCGCAAACCACCGCGCGGGAGTCTCGGGCGACGATTCCTTCCAGACCCGTGCCCACGTATGGGGCCTCGGTAACCAGCAGGGGGACGGCCTGTCGCTGCATGTTGCTGCCCATCAGTGCGCGGTTAGCGTCGTCGTGTTCGAGGAAGGGGATCAGCCCTGCCGCGGCGCTTACCAACTGCTTGGGAGACACGTCCATGAAATCAACTTCGGCGGCCGCGGCTTCCCGGATGTCGCCCAACTCGCGGCACATCACGTACTTGTTCTTGAAATGCTTGGCGCGTTGGCGTTCCGTCAGCGGCGCGTTCGCCTGCGCAATCACATACCGTTCTTCTTCCTCCGCCGCGAGATAGACGATCTCCTCGAGCACCTGCCCCTGCTGACACTTGCGGTAAGGCGTCTCGATAAAGCCGAATTTATTGATCCGGCCATAGAGCGCCAGCGAGGCGATCAAGCCGATATTCGGGCCTTCAGGCGTTTCGATGGGGCACACGCGGCCGTAGTGACTCGAGTGTACGTCGCGAACCTCGAAACTGGCCCGTTCACGATTCAAGCCCCCGGGACCAAGCGCGCTTAAACGCCGCTTATTCGTCAGCTCCGAGAGAGGATTGGTTTGATCCATGAACTGGGAAAGCTGGCTGCGGCCGAAGAAATCGCGGACCACGCTGATCAGGGCCTTGGGGTTCAGCAACTTCTGCGGCAAGACCTCGTCGTTCTCCAGGTCCAGCAGGGTCATCCGTTCCCGGACCAGCCGTTCCGTGCGCGCCAGCCCCACCCGGAACTGGTTTTGCGCCAGTTCGCCCACCGTGCGTACCCGGCGGCTGCCCAAGTGGTCAATATCGTCCACTTCGCCTTCGCCGCTGCGCAAGCGCATAAGCCGTTGGGTAGCCTTCACCAGGTCCATATCCTGCAGTGTGCGCACGTTCATTTTGTAGGACAGGCCCAGTTTCTGGTTGATCTTATGCCGGCCAACGGCGCCCAGATCGTAGCGCTTTTTGTCCTGGAACAGGCGTGCCAGGAGGTTTCTGGCGTTATTCACGCTGGCTGGATCACCCGGGCGCATCCGCTTGTAGATTTCCTTGAGCGCTTCTTCGGTATTGGTGCACGGATCATGCCGCATCGAGATCAAGAAATACTCGTATTCGCCTCCATCGACAACTTCGAGTTGTTTATGGCCGTTCTGAGAAAGGCTGGTCAACAGCTCCGGGCTGAGGGGGTCGAGGGAATTGGCGATTTCGTTGTCCTGGCTGTCGGTCAGGGGTTCCCCTCGCTTATCAGTGAGGGTCTCGACCAGGTACAGTTTCTCGAGCTTTTCCGGGGGCAGCTTCTCGAGCTCGCTGAGCTTCTTGGTCTGAATGCCGTACATGACCTTGAGCAGCTCGCGGTTGCTGCCGTAGCCCAGGGCGCGCAGAAAGGTACTGATTAGAAACTTGCGGCGGCGGCGGCGGCGGTCCAGATAGATGTAGATCAAATCGTTGATGTCGAATTGGATCTCGATCCAGGACCCGCGGTCAGGGATGATCCGGAACGAGTATAGTATCCGGCCGCTGCTGTGCTTGGTCTTTTCGAAGCAAATGCCCGGCGAGCGATGAAGCTGGCTGATGATGACGCGTTCAGCGCCATTAACGACAAAGCTGCCGCTGTTGGTCATCAGCGGGATGTCCCCCAAAAAGACCCGCTCGATCTTCGAATCATTTTTCTTGCGGTTCTCGAGCTTCAGCGTCACGTAGATGGGCGCGGCATAGGTCTTGCCGCTGCGCAGACATTCCACCGTCGTGAGTTTTGGCGTGCCTAGTTCGTAGGAAACGAAATCCAGCTCGCAGGATTTGTCAAAGCTTTCGATGGGAAAGATTTCCCGGAAAACTTCCTCGAGCCCCTGGTTCTTGCGTTTCTCAGGAGCAAGCTTTTGTTGGAGAAATTCGTCGAATGATTTCAGTTGGATGCCGATGAGATCGGGAATCTCCAGAACGTCTTGGAGTTTGCCATAGTTCTTGCGCATAGCCATGCGTGTTTCCCCTGCGAAGCGGCGTTGCCGCGTTTTGTGCCGGACCAGCGTTGCCGCGAAATGTTGAAATGCAGAAAAGTTGAAAAGTTGAAAAGTCGAGCGGCGTTGCCGCCGGAGTTGCCGGTACTTGTGCAGGAAACGCCCCTCCGGCACAAGACGCGGCAACGCCGCTATTTCAGCTCGACTGTCGCGCCCGCCTCTTCCAGCTTCTTCTTGAGTTCTTCGGCCTCGTCCTTGCTGACGGCTTCCTTGACGGGGGCGGGGGCCCCATCCACCAGAGCCTTGGCTTCTTTCAGCCCCAGACCAGTGACCGCGCGAACTTCCTTGATGACGGCGATCTTCTTCTCGCCAACAGCGGTCAGGACCACGTCGAACTCGGTTTTTTCCTCTTCTGCTTCGGCCGGCGCCGCCCCGGCCCCGGGGCCAAGCATCATCATCGCGCCCATCGCCGGCATGTCTTCCACGCCCAGGCGCTCCTTCAGTTCATCAACCAATTCTTTGACTTCGAGCAAACTCAAATTCTCGATATAGGAAATGACCTGCTCTTTATCGAGGGTTGCTTTGGCCATAACGGGTACTCCTTATTTTTAAAGTCGAAGAGCCGAAGAGTCCAAGAGCTGGACTATTCACTCCGTTGTTCCCTTTTTTAGATAGTTTTGCAGGACGCAGACAATGTTGTTGCTGCGGGCGCTGAGCACGCGGAGCAGCCGTCTGGCCGGGTGTTTCAGCAAACCGAGCAGTTGCGCGTAAAGCACGTCCATAGGCGGCAGCTCAGCCAGGGCCTTGACCCTGTCGGCGGCCAGGAATTTCCCGTCAACTATGCCCGCCTTGAAGGTGACCACCGGGTGTTCCTTCGCGAAAGCCGCAATTGCTTTGGCGGCCTGACAGGAATCGCCGGTCCCGGTGATCGCGGCGGTGTCGCCGCTGAACTCGAAGGAGGCGGGCAACTCGATGCCGGCATTGGCCAATCCCAGCTTGATAAAGCTGTTCTTGAGCACGCGGCACCCCGCGCCGGCCCCGGCCAACTGGCCGCGCAGTTCATGCGCCTGGCTCACCGTCAGCCCCTTATACGTGGTAAAGAGGATGAACGAGGCGTCCCGGAACAGCCCGCTGACAAATTCGAGCAGCACAACTTTTTCAATTCGAGGCGCACTCGCCGCAGGCAGCTCACTTGCTATCCTGCTCTCCTGATCAGCGCTCATAGTTCAAAACTCCAAATATCAGCTTCCGCCAAACTGCCGGGGGTCCAGCTTGATTCCCGGGCTCATGGTTGAACACAACGTGCATGACAACAGATAATTGCCCTTGGCTCCCGGCGGCCGGGCCCGGATGAGGGCCTGAACCGCCGTGTTGCTGTTCTCAACCAGCGCCTCTTCGGCGAACGACAGCTTGCCAACCAAAAGATGGGCGCAGCCGGACTTGTCGGCGCGGTATTCCACCCTGCCGCCCTTAGCCTCGCGCACGGCCGCGGCGGTATCTTCAGTTACGGTTCCGGTCTTGGGGTTGGGCATCAACCCGCGGGGTCCCAACACCCGGCCCAAGGGCCGCACTTTCGGCATGGTTGCCGGGGTGGCGATCATCGTGTCAAAATCCAGCCAGCCCTCCTTGATCTTCTCGATCAGTTCTTCGCAGCCCACGTGGTCGGCGCCGGCTTCCCGGGCGGCCTCGGCCGCGGCGTCCGTGGCGATCACCGCCACGCGCACCTGCTTGCCGGTGCCGTGCGGCAGTGAGAGGGCGCCGCGGACATTCTGGTCGGACTGACGCGAGTCAATACCCAGCTTGAAAGCCAGCTCAACGCTCTGATCAAAGTTCGGCTGCGGCATTATCTTCAACAGCTTCACCGCCTCTTCCAGGTTATACAGCTTGCCGCGATCATAGCTTTCAAACTGCTGGCGATAGAGTTTGCTTTTCTTAGCCATCAACGATCTCGATTCCCATGCTGCGGGCGGTACCGGCAATAATCTTGGCCGCCTGGGCCTCGTCCCGCGCGTTCAGATCCTCTTTCTTAACCTGGGCAATCTCGCCGATTTGCTTTTCGGTGATTTGCCCGACTGTTTCCCGGCCCGGCTCGTGAGCGCCGGCGGCCAGGCCGGCGGCCTTTTTGATCAACACGGAGGCCGGCGATGACTTGGTGACGAAGCTGAACGACCGATCGTGGTACACCGTGATCACCACTGGAACGATCATCCCGGGATTCTGCTGCGTCGCGGTGTTGAACTGTTTGCAGAATTCCATGATATTGATGCCGGCCTGGCCCAGGGCCGGACCCACCGGCGGCGCCGGGTTGGCCTGGCCGGCCGGAATCTGCAGGCGAATTTCACCGGTTATTCTTTTTGCCATTGCCATAATCCTCGAGTTGAGATTTCCGTTCGCGCTGCACGCAACGAAAATCCGCGAGGCGAAATTATTCCCGTTCGACTTGCCAGTAACCCACTTCCACGGGGGTTGAACGGCCAAAAATGCTCACCGACAGCCGCAGCTTGCCGTGATCCGGGTCAATGTTTTCAATCTTCCCTTCAAAGTTTTCAAACGGGCCATTTTTGATCTTGACCATCTCGCCGACGCCAAACTCGATTTTCGGCCGCTCGATCTCGGCGCTTTCGCTCATCATGTCCTTGACATCGTTGATCTCGGCTTGACTCAACGGCCTCGGCCGTTCGTCAATGAAGCCGGTGACCCCCGGGGTGGCCTTGATGAAGTGCCAGACCTTTTCGTTGATCGTGTTGTCCTCATCATACAAGTTGGCGATAATCAGGAGGTAGCCCGGGAAAAACTTGCGCTTGGTCGTGGCCTTCTTTCCCTGTTTGACCTCGGTAACCTGTTCCATTGGCACGATCGCCTCGAACACGAGGTCCTCCATATCTTCAGCCTGGACCCGCCGTTCGATGCTTTCCCGGGCTTTCATCTCATGCCCGGACAGGGTCTGCACAAAGATCCACTGGCCTTCCTGGGGGGATTCTTCGCTCATCAAGCCAAAATCCTCAAGTTAAACTCTCATTCTGCCGCCGCGACGGGCAAGGCCGCCAATCACAACAGCTCCGAGAGCTTAAATATCCACCTGATCAGGTATTGACAGATAACGTCCACAAGCCACACAAACACCGTCAGCAACACGATCGCGGCAATGATTAATACCGTGGACTCGATCAGTTGGGACCTGGACGGCCAAGAACATTTCTTTACCTCCTGTAAGGTCTCGCCGTAAAATTGCTTGATCCGTTGTATTGGGCCTGCCATGGCCTTTCCCCGGGTAACATCGCCTTTCAAAGGGTCTTCCCAGTGAGGCGGCGTTAGCGCTTCGCTCTCGCCTGCGGCTCGTTTAGCGCCTTCGGCGCGTCTGTCCGCTTTTTGTGCCCGTCCGCCGCGCTTGGCAGGTGGGACAGGGCTCGAACCTGCGACCGGCGGTTTTGGAGACCGCTGCTCTACCAAACTGAGCTACCCACCTATGCCGCCTGCGGCGGCAGAGCAGGAGAAAGGCGACGGTAGAACAGGAGACTTTCTCCTGCGGTCTATTCTGGACTGTTCAACTGCTCCCTCTGCCGTGTGCGGCCGCCGTTTCCGCTTCTTGTGTGCCCGCCCGTGCTCATGGGGCTGGCAACAGTCTCACCAACTGCGCAGAAAAAGGGGAGCTTGGCCGGCCAATCAACGGTCTTTCCGCGGCCGAACCGGCATTTGGCCGGCGGGGAGGGCCTCCTGCACAAAAACCGGCAATGCCGGGCGGCAACGCCGCCTCTCACGCTTATTCAATGATTTCGGTAACTTGGCCAGCGCCAACCGTCCGGCCGCCTTCACGGATGGCAAATTGCAGGTTCAGCGCCATGGCGATGGGGCAGATCAGCTCCACCGTCAAGGTCACGTTGTCCCCGGGCATGACCATTTCCTTGCCCTCGGGCAGGGCGACCGTGCCGGTCACGTCCGTGGTCCGGAAGTAGAACTGCGGGCGGTAACCGTTCTTGAAGATGGTGTGGCGGCCGCCTTCCTCTTTGCTCAGCACGTAAATTTCGGATTTGAACTTGGTATGCGGGGTGATCGTGCCCGGCGCGGCCAGCACCTGGCCGCGCTCCACCTCGTCCTTTTTGGTCCCGCGCAACAGGCAGCCGACATTGTCGCCGGCCTGGCCGCGATCGAGGATCTTGCGGAACATTTCCACACCGGTGACCGTGGTTTTACTGGTCTCGCGGATGCCGACGATCTCGACTTCGTTGCCGGTTTTGATCACGCCGGTGTCAATTCGGCCGGTCACCACGGTGCCGCGGCCTTCGATGCTGAACACATCTTCGATCGGCATCAGGAACGGCTTTTCGATGTCGCGCTTCGGCTCGGGGATGTGACTGTCCACGGCCTCGAGCAAGTCAATGACAGACTGACAGTCGGGGCAGTCAGGATCGCCTTCGGCCTCGAGACATTTCAGGGCGGAACCGAAGATTATCGGGATGTTCTCGCCATCGAATTCATATTCAGTCAGGCGCTCGCGAATCTCCATTTCCACCAGTTCCAGCAGCTCTTTGTCGGCGATGTCGACTTTATTGACATAGACCACAATGGCCGGCACCCCGACCTGCCGGGCCAGGAGGATATGTTCCTTGGTCTGGGCCATGGGCCCGTCATCGGCGGCCACCACCAGAATCGTGCCGTCCATCTGGGCCGCGCCGGTGATCATGTTTTTGATGTAGTCCTGGTGGCCCGGACAGTCAACGTGCGCGTAATGGCGTTTCTCGGTCTCGTACTCGACATGGGCGGTGTTGATGGTAATGCCGCGGGCCTTCTCCTCGGGAGCGTTGTCAATTTCATCGAAGGTCCTGATATCACCGCCGATCCTTTTCGCCTGGAGCATGGTAATAGCCGCGGTCAGAGTGGTTTTCCCGTGATCCACGTGGCCGATCGTGCCGATGTTCAGATGGGGTTTGGTGCGTTGAAAGACTGCCTTTGCCATTTTGCTTTCCTCCAGTTGTTAGCCTCAACACAAAACTGCTTGGGCTCCGCCGCAGTCAAAGTCGCGCCGCGGCGGGCGGCTTGCGGTGCTTTCTCTTCATTATATTATATTGTACAGCCACGATCCCGCAATTGAATCCAGCCGCGGGGCAGTGGAGCCCACGACCGGGTTTGAACCGGTGACCTCGTCCTTACCAAGGACGCGCTCTACCGACTGAGCTACGTGGGCAAGGGGTGGAAAAATGCAAGCCGATAGTATACGCCTCGGGTACAGCATGTCAATCGCTGTTTTTAGATTTTTCCTCTTTTTTGCCTTTTTTCTCTTTTTTGCTGGTTTTTTTCGTCTTCGACGCTTTTTCTGTTCGCTCGGCCGGCGCGGCTTCTGCCGCTTCCTCGGCTGGCGCGGCCTGTTCCACTTCCTCGGCTGGCGCGGCTTCTGCCGTTTCCTCGGCTGGCGCGGCTTCTGCCGCTTCCTCGGCTGGCGCGGCTTCTGCCGTTTCCTCGGCTGGCGCGGCTTCTGCCGTTTCCTCGGCTGGCGCGGCTTCTGCCGTTTCCTCGGCTGGCGCGGCTTCTGCCGTTTCCTCGGCTGGCGC
>SDBT01007499.1_pt1 | contig 17935 bp, 13 predicted proteins | sample 2277101 | NCBI WGS metagenome assembly SDBT01 (sample SAMN10404973, study PRJNA504765) | marine sediment metagenome | isolation source: marine sediment core GS10_PC15, 103 cmbsf | place: Arctic Ocean: Southern Knipovich Ridge | collected 2010 | reverse complement strand
TGGTAAATTTAACCCAGCCCTTGCGGACTGGGCTATCCTATGACGCTCCTTCAGAGCTAATCAATTTCTAACATAATGGATCACTCGCTTCTTTGGGCACACTTATGGGTAATGATATGGTCACGACTTGTCCCGGACAGTTCGCGAGTTGTCCCTACAGCAATCCAATACATGCTGAAAAACAACCTAGGCTTCCCCCCTATTTTTAGTTGATAAAGCCGGCTCTTCGTTGTACAGTGCGCACCTACGTTTTGAGAGGAGATTTCCATGTCATATTTGAAAATGACGGATTTAGATTTAAATAATAAACGAGTGCTTATTCGAGAAGATCTCAATGTGCCATTAAAAAATGGTGTGATCACAAGCGAGGCACGGATAGTTGCTTCACTTCCGACAATTAAAGAAGCTGTTGCGAAAAACGCAGCGGTGATGATTGTATCCCATTTAGGTCGACCAACCGAAGGCGAATACAGTGAAGAATTTTCATTGGCACCTGTCGCTGCAAAATTAACTGAAATGTTAGGCCAAGAAGTTAAGCTTGTGAAAAATTGGTTAGACGGTGTTGAAGTTGAGCCAGGCCAAGTTGTGTTATGTGAAAATGTGCGCTTCATCGTCGGCGAAAAGACAAACGATGAAAACCTTGCTAAAAAAATGGCAGGTTTGTGTGATGTTTATGTGAATGATGCATTTGCAACCGCACATCGCAAACAAGCATCAACTTATGGTATTGCAAAATATGCATCCGTTGCTTGTGCCGGACTTTTGTTAGATGGCGAATTAGCAGCGCTTGCTAAGATTATGGAAAACCCAGTTCGTCCGATGGTTGCTATTATTGGTGGCGCGAAAGTTTCAACAAAATTAAAATTGTTAGAGTCAATTGCAAAAGTCGTCGATGAATTAATTGTCGGCGGCGGGATTGCAAATACTTTTATTAAAGCGGCAGGAAATGAAGTTGGTAAATCACTTTATGAGCCTGATCTTGTGAAAGATGCAGAACATTTAGTTGAAATGGCAGAAACGCTTGGCGTCAAAATTCCCATGCCAGTTGATATTGTTGTTGGAGCTGAGTTTTCTGAAACAGCGACAGCGATTGTGAAAACGATCTCAGAAGTGAAAGATGACGAAATGATTTTAGATATTGGCCCTGAAACAGTCAAAGTGTTTGCAGAAGTCATTGCAAAAGCAAAAACAATTGTTTGGAATGGGCCGGTCGGTGCTTTTGAGTTAACGCCATTTTCAAAAGGAACGGAAGATATTTCAAGAGCAGTTGCAGAAAGTTCTGCTTACACAGTTGCAGGTGGTGGTGATACGATTGCCGCAATCGAAAAATATGGTATTAAAGATAAAATTTCTTATATTTCAACAGCGGGCGGCGCGTTTCTAGCTTATCTAGAAGGCGACAAATTACCGGCCGTTGAAGCACTAGAAGCATGTTATGCGAAGGAGATAAATTAAATGACAAAAAATATTACGCGACGACGAACAAAAATTGTTGCCACAATGGGCCCATCATGTGATCGACCAGGAATGCTGGAAAAATTAATTATTGGCGGTGTCGATATGTTCCGTGCGAATTTTTCACACGGCTCGCATGAAGCGCATGCAGAGAAAGTGAAGAAAATTCGCGAACTATCCAAGAAACTAGGACGCGAAGTGGCTATTTTAGCAGATCTTCAAGGCCCCAAAATTCGAATTGCGCGTTTCAAAGAAAATAAAGTTATTCTTCAATCTGGCGCAACGTTTATTTTAGATAGCGAATTCGATGCAAATGCTGGCGATGATAAAATGGTCGGTATCGATTACAAAGAATTGCCGAACGATGTTGGTCCTGGCGATGTTTTATTATTAGATGATGGTCGCGTTGTATTTGAAGTACAAAAAGTCGATGGTCAAAAAGTTATTTGTACCGTTACTGTTGGCGGCGAACTTTCAAATAACAAGGGCATTAATAAACAAGGCGGCGGATTATCTGCAGCGGTGTTAACTGAAAAAGACATTAAAGATTTAAAGTTTGCAGCAACGCTTGATGTTGATTACTTCGCCATTTCATTTGTGCGTTGTGCTGATGATATGCATTATGCGCGAAAACTCATTCGTGAAGCTGGCAGTGAAGCAGGCCTTATTGCAAAACTTGAGCGCGTTGAAGCAGCAATGCCTAATATGATTGATGAAATTATTAATGCATCAGAAGCTATCATGGTTGCACGAGGTGATTTGGGTGTTGAAATTGGTGATGCTGAAGTGCCAGCTGTTCAAAAGCTCATGATTGCACGTGCTCGCGCTTTAAATAAGCCTGTTATTACCGCAACACAAATGATGGAGTCCATGATTCATAATGCCATTCCAACACGCGCTGAAGTGTCAGACGTTGCAAATGCCGTTTTAGATAATACAGATGCTGTGATGCTTTCTGCTGAAAGTGCAACTGGCGATCATCCAGACGTTGTTGTTGAGGCGCTCGTGCGAATTTGTACAGCAGCAGAAAGAATGCCGGAGATGCAAACATCAGGTCATCGAGTTGAATGTGAATTTGAAAAAATTGACGAAGCGATTGCGATGGCATCTATGTACACCGCAAATCATCTTGATCTCAAAGCAATTCTTTGCTTAACAGAATCAGGTTCAACGCCATTACTCATGTCACGCATTCGTTCAGCGATTCCAATTGTTGCATTGACACGTAACATTGCAACAGAACGTAAAATGAATCTTTATCGCGGCGTTTATCCGATCCCATTTGACGTATCAAAATGCAAGCCAGAAAACATCGATTGTAAAGTAGTCGACGTTATCAAAGAACACAAGGTTGCCAAGTCTGGCGATTTAGTATTGATAACCGAAGGTGATGTCGTTGGTGAGCACGGCCACACAAATACGATGAAGATCTACGAAGTGAATCATGTATAAATAACCGTAGGGGTCGCATATCATGCGTCCCAGCCTGCTCTGAGTTTATCGAAGGGCGGCGCCTCTCGACAGGCTCGAGACAGGCGAGTCGCCCCTACAGCCCTAATCCTCCTAGCTCCTAATTCCTTATTTTTTCAATCTTTTAAGGGTACAGAGCTTTCTTCGATTCTTCCTTTGGATAGGGCGCCAGACTTTTTTCCCGTATACAACCCAGAATATAATTAGCAATATTCACTACTGATTGATAAAATTTATACTATAATTTAGTTATAGCTTTTAAAATTTAAAAGGGTTGTTAAAAGAGGCGATAAACGATGACGAGCTTGGTGGAATCAATTAAAAAGGCTGTCGAGAGTAAAGACGTACGCAAATTAAGAGAGATATTAGAACCGTTATATACGGATAACATGGAAATAGAGATTTCTAGAGAAGTTTCTGAATGTTTACCTACAATTAATAAGGCAGTTATAGAAACAGCGCAAGATGGCGAAGACGCAATCCTTGGTTTACTTTTGAAAATGTCAGTTGACGAAACATCTTTACAAAAAGCATTATGGCTTGCAGTACAAAATGGTCATAACGAATGTGTAGCATTACTTTTGAAATCAGGAGCCGATCCAGACAGAAGAAGCCCCAAAGGCCCTGGCGAAAAATGTACTTTCTGTATTAAATCCAAGGATAACGGCCCTTATTTGGTGACTAATACTAGTTCCAAAAAGACTTTCTCAAAGAGTTCAAAACAGGCCTGTTGTAAGCACTTTTCTTCACAAATGAATTACTATCTAAGAAAAAATTTAATTGGTCATTGGGATCCAGGGTTCTTTGATACACCACATTTGGCAAATTTTGATGTAATACAAACAGTAGAAACAACCCCATTATTTGAGGCAGCTATACGCGGAAATACTCAATTAGTCCGCTTGCTCATCAATGCTGGATGTGATGTGGAAGGAAAGAATAAAAATAAGAATGAGTTTACTTATCACACCGGTTATTTTAGATCTCAGTCTCTGAAGAATCCGCACGGACTCGTAAAGGACTTGGTCACTGACGGCGATGGAACTATCAGTCCGGTCGATATTGCGAAAGAGAATAAACATCAAGAAGTTGTTCGTTTATTACAAGCGGTTATTTCACTTAAAAAGGAAATATATAACATTACTCACCTCGATAAAGGTGATACGCAACATCATTTAAAAACTGCATTTATAAATGATCCTCAAATAGTGTGTAAATTTGTAGATGACCTTCTCGAAGGGCGCATAGAAAATCCATCTAAAACTCCAAGGCAATGGCGCTTGTTCTTAAATCATTTATTGCAATTGAGTGAATTAAAAGAATTGGATGAGAACGGCAAAAAACACTTAAGAGAAATTTATTCTCACATCGCTGAGAAGCTTTATGGTGATGTTGATCCGATGGCGGCACTATTTTTGGAAGCATTTAATTCATCAGGAGAGCTCCACAGGCTTACTTATTATGTTTACTCAAAATTAATGGGCCTTAAGCCTGAATTCATTCATACAGATGCTATATCATCAAAACTTCAAGAAACAATCATCGATCATCCGGCATTAGTTAAATTAGCTGAAGCTAAAGTAAATTTTTTAAAGCTTGTGCTAAATGATCCAGAATGGCTTTACGATACAAAACAACAAGAGAAAATTGGAAAAATTGCAAGTTCTTTTCAGAAAGCGGAGTTAAGTGGTTTTTATCATTTTGTTGCAAGTCTTGTTTACCAAGGTGCGTTAGAGCGCGATGATATGTTTATCATGAGTAAAGCAAAGGAATTTATAAAGCTTGCATTGGATGCCGAGACCAACGAAGATTCTATGGTGCTTTCTAAAGATATTTCATCGCAGATGCTCGCCGATATAGCTCTAAATAAGCCACCTGTTGGTAAATCTTTTGATGATTCTCAATTAGGAAATCCAGCCCGCTCAGAAGGAGAACAAGCAGCTGAAAAAAGACCAAGGTCACATAGTTTGTCCCACGGCAAAAGCAAATAAGTTACATGTTAGAATAAACTTGTTTAAGTCCCTTGCTACTAATTAGCCTTCCCCGTCATGTCTGACACTCTGCGTCCCTACGCCAATTTATTCCGTTCTTAAAGCATCAATCGGATTTAATTTCGATGCTTTGTAAGCTGGATAAAACCCGAAAAATATGCCGACAAAAACGGAAACTGTGAAACCGATTAGAGGCGGATCAAGGAAAAATGCAAATTCCCAATGCCGTGCTTCTGCAATGATGAAAGAAACAAGTATACCTATAATGACGCCCAAAATACCGCCGATTAAAGAGAGAATAATCGATTCAACTAAAAACAACATTGAAATATCTTTCGGCGTTGCGCCAACTGCAAGTCGAATGCCAATTTCATGTCGACGTTCCATCACTGACACTAACATAATATTCATGACGCCGATACCGCCAACAAGTAATGCAATACCGCCAATAAAACCTAAGAAAATAGTAAAAATTTGTTTTTGTTTTTCCATGCCTTTGATTAAAGTTTGTGGCGTGTTGAAATAAAGTTTCTGATTCGACGAGTGAGCGTTCATATAGTTTGTTACATCATTTTGCAATTGTTGCGAGTTTGATTTGGGTTTAATGCGCATAATAACCGTGTTTATTGTTGTATATTTGTTTAGTAGCATAGAGGTTTGAATAGGCACAATAATTGAATTATTCAAATCGGCATAAACAAATGAGCTTTGCGTCCAAGGGTTAAGAATACCGACAACAGTAAAAAAGTTATCCCCAATTTTGATTTGTTTTCCAATTAAATTTGTTTTTTGTTCTGCTTGAAGTTTTTTGTCAAAATCACTCCCCAAAACGCAGTAAAAAGAATTTCTATCAAGCAAAGAAATAAAGCGACCTTGAGCAAGTGTTGTTTGTAAAATTTTTGCAAGATTTTCTTCGGCGCCAATAATATTAGCGCTAAGTTGTTTGTCTTGAAATAAAATTTGAGAATAATTATTTGTATAAGGTGCCGCAAGCTCTATGTCAGAGGAGGCTTTATTTATATTTAATGCTGTTTTTAAACTAATTTTTGTTGTCGGGTCGCTAGCGTTTGTGTTTTTTCCTGTGTAAGTAGTTGAGAGCGTTAATAAGTTTGTGCCAAGCTGTTGAAATTGCTTTAATGCTTGCATCGTTGCCATCTGTCCGCCAGAAACCATCGCAACAACGGAAGCAGTGCCGACTAAAATCCCAAGCAATGCTAACAATGAGCGCAGCTTTGATGCGAAAAGGTTGCTTAATGCTGTTTGTATTTGAATTGCTATATTCATGTGCTTTCACCCGCTTGTGAAAAACTTTCGATATCTTTTTTTTCATTAATTGTCTGTAAAAATAAATTAGAAATCTTTTGGATGCTATCAGGGCCCGGATTTTCATTTTTTTCATCTATCAAAATTTTACCGTCTTTTAACATAAGAATACGATGACATCTTGAGCTAACAATTGGATCATGCGTGACGAGTATTACTGTTCGTTTTTCTTTGTTATAAAGATCAGAAAACAAATCTAAAATTTCACCTCCGGTTTTTGAATCTAAGGCGCCTGTTGGCTCATCAGCCAAGATGACTTTTGGGTTAGTGATTAACGCACGAGCAATCGCAACGCGTTGTTGTTGACCCCCAGACATTTCGTTCGGTTTTTTATATCCTAGATTCTCAATATTAAGTTTTACCAAAAGTGTTTTGGCGATATCGTGCGCTTTTGTTCGGTGTATTCCAGCATAGGATAATGGTAGTGAAATATTCTCAATACTATTTAATCGAGGCAATAGAAAAAACGATTGAAAAACAAAACCAATTTGTTCGTTTCGGATTTTTGCTTGTTGAGTGCTGGTCAATTCTTTTGTGTTATGGCCGCCTAAAAAGTATTCGCCAGAAGTTGGACTATCAAGCAATCCTAAAATGTTCATCGCGGTTGATTTCCCCGAACCTGATTCACCCATGATAGCGACAAATTCGCCATGGTCGATTTTTAGATTGACATGGTTCAAAGCGAGTAAAACTTCCTGCCCGACCTGATACTTTTTTGTGATGTCAGAAAATTCAATTAGGGAGGACAACTTGATCTCCTGCTTTTAATCCTGAAGTAATTGCGACATCATTTAGAGTCGTTTCAGCTGTTACAACAGTTACTTTATTAATTTTACCTGTCTTTGGGTCAAGCACATTCACACTACTAATGCCGTTTTCTTCAGTGACAGCATAAATTGGAACAAGAATTTGAGGTTTTCTTTGTGTTGTAATAGCAATTTTTGCGCTCATGCCAACATGTATAATTTTATCTTGTTGTGCTGTTAATTTTAGAACAATAACAGTTGCTGAGAATGTTGGGAGATTTCCAGTGCTAGAGGCTTGGGCATCAATACTTTTCACATAACCTTTTAATTTAAAATTAGGGAAGGCAACGCTAGTTACAATCGCCGGTTGCCCAACTTGCAATTGATTTACATTAATCTCATCAATACTAATATCAATACTAATGCCACCGTTGGGATCAATGCTTAATAAAGCTTGTCCACTCTTTACACGATCACCTGTTTTAATTTTGCTTGAGAGGCTTAGCGGAAAGAGCACTTGGCCTGCGCTTGGTGAATAAACTTCAAGTGTGGCGGTGCGTTGATTAAGTTCCAGTGCTTTATTAACAGCGTCAATATTATCTATCGACAATTTCTCTATATTTTGAAAATTTCGACCTTTTAATGTCGCGCGTAATTGACTTTCAGTTTGGAGCATGGCAAGTCGATTCAGTGCATTTGTGTTTTTTGAAGAGTCATAAGTGTTTCTGGAAATTAAGCCTTGTTTATAAAGCACTTCATCGCCAGTAAGCTGTCGGTTGCTAAGCGAAAATGTTTGTTTGGCTTGCAAATATTTTGTTAAGGCATTTTGATAATCAGTTTGTTGTTTTTCAGACTGGATAACAAACAAAAGCTGTCCTTTTTTTACCAACCGTCCATAAATAAAGTTGATTTTGCTAATCATGCCATCTGCTGTTGAAACAACGGGAATGGTTTTCACAGGTAATATTGATCCTGAAAAGTATAATGTTTTTGAAGTGGGTAATGGAGTGATTTTTAATATTTTATATTGGGTATTTTTGTTTTGTTTTTGTTGAGAATGACAGGCGCCAACGCCAACCATCAAAAGCCCAACCAATGTAAATGTCATCAGTTTTTTCATGTTATCTAATACCTTATCTTAATGTTTAATAAATCAAGCGTTATACCTAAGTCCAGATCGAGTTGCTGTAACGCATTTAAATAACTAATCGTTGAGCTAATTAAATTGGTTTGTGCCGATGTTAAGTTTTGTTGATATTGAATGACTTCAAATCCTGAAATTTGTCCGGCTTGTTTTTTTAAGTTTGCAGTATTTAACGTTTTTTTCTGTAAATCAACATATTCTTGATCCAGTGCAATCGTTGCCTTGTCCTGTGTAACTGTGTTGATATCATTCAGCGCATCAATTTCAAGCGTACGCTTTTCATTTTCAAATGCAATTTGCGCTTTTTCAAGAAAAATACGCGCGTCAATTAAGCCTTGTTTAGATGAAACATCATCAATCGGGATTGTCAGTTTAAGCCCAACATCTTCAACGTGATTGCGATGATTAGATAAGCTTGCAAACCCCTTATTTTGACCGCCATCAGATCCTGCCCCTGCTGTCTCAGAAGCAGTTAAATCAAGTTTCCAGTTGAGTGCGTCTTTAGCGGTGATAACTGTTCGACGCAATGAGCGTAATGCAATGCCATCAATTTGGTACTGTGGACTATTTGCGATAATTAACTTCTTCGCAACCGCAGATGAAACGAGTTTGCTTTTACCGAGTAGGAGTTTATTGATAGAGGTGAGGTTTACGTTATCAGGCAAATCAATATTAGCATCAGATGATAATCCAAGATCGGTTAAGAGCGTATATTTTTCTTGTTGTAAGGTATTTTTATCGCTTTCGATAGTTGATTTAGATGCTGCAACTTGTGCTTGATCCTGATAGATATCTGCGGGCGCTGTTTGGCCTGCTTTAATTTGGATTATATCGTTTGCAACCAAGCGTTTATTACTTTGAAGCGTTTCTTGATTGATAGCTAACTGTTTCTTTGATTGTATGAGATTTAAATAATCACTCATGACGGTATTAATAGTCGCAATGGTTGATTGCTTTAACGCAATTTTGTTTGACGTTTCGGTATCAATTGCATCATTCAGCGTCGCGTCGACAACTGCTTTGCCAAAACCTTGAATCAGCGGTTGTTCAACAGTCATTGTTAATGAAGGATTATAATACTGCCTGCCACGAGGGTTTTCGCCTGCAAGTGTAAATGTGGTACCGTAATGGTTGTTTAATGTGACGGTTGGTTGAATATTCGTTGAACGAGAAATTGTTTTCGTTCGCACGTCTGTTGTTGCATTATTAATCGTTTGCCAGCCGCGATCATAAGACGCTTCTAAACCATATTGTGGTTCAAAGGCATTTTTGGCAACGACCAATACATATTTTTGTATAACACGCTCAAGTTCTGCCGATTCAAGGTCTGGATTGTTGCGCAAGGCTAAATAAATGGCGTCTTTAAAAGTGAGGATCATGGGTTTTTTTGACTGTGCAAATGTTTGAGGCGAGAACGTGAAAACAATGAGCGGAGATAGCCCAATTAATAAAACATTTTGAATTATCCGTTTCATCCCCGCGGCTGTCCTTTATTTAATCAAAACTTTAGTTAAACAATAACTAACATTATATGTGATGATCTGGGTTTTGCCCAGGAATCAGGCGATATAATTAAGTGTTGGTTTCTGTAGATGACAGCTTATCAAGCATTGCTTCAGCATGTTCAGAAGTAATAATTTCTTTCGTTGCTTTTTGTTTGAGATGAGAAAATTTAGCTTTTCGAACAAGATATTTGAGCGTTGTTCCTTGGCAAAGAATTGAAAAGAGCACGACGATATATGTCATCGGTAAGATAACGTCACGAGTCGCGCCTTGCGGAATTGATAAGGCCAGCGCAACGGCGACGCCACCACGTAATCCGCCCCATGTCATAATGCGAATACTGTAAGGTGGATACCGACGCCAAACTTTTAAAAAACTCATTGGTAAAGCAACGGTAATATATCTTGCTAACAATAAAAGTGGAATAGCAGCAAGGGATGCAAACATTTGTAAAAAAGAAACAGGAATGACCAAGATTTCAAAACCGATCAAGAGAAACAAAATAGCATTTAGAAGCTCATCAATCAGCCCCCAAAAAGTCTCGATATGTTCCCTTGAGTTTTTTGAGATGACAATTTCTCGCTTGCGACTGGCGATAAAAATACCGACAGTGACCATTGCAAGCGGCCCAGAGACGCCAATGGTTTGTGCGAGCGTATAACCGCCAGTGACGATAGCTAGCGTTAATAGAATTTCAATTTTATGGTCATCGATTGGTTTCATCAGAAAATAAGCAATAAAACTTAGCGCTAAACCAAAAAGAAGGCCGCCAACTGATTTGTGTAAGAATAATAATGTAATTGCTCCTGCCGTTGGGTGCAAGTTTGCTGTAAAAGCAAAATGTGATATCGTAATAAAAAGCACAACTGCTAAGCCATCGTTAAATAATGATTCGGCTGCAATTGTCAGTGAAAGTTTTTTCGGCGCGTTTGCCTGTTTGAATACCGAAAGTACCGCAATAGGATCAGTTGGTGAAATCAATGCGCCAAAAAGAAGGCAGCCAATAAAGTTTAGATCAATATGAAAAAGACGAAGCAAATAATAAGTAAATACTGCAATAACGAATGCAGAAGCTAAAACGCTAATTGTGGCGAGAATAGCAATATCCCATTTCTGTTTTTTTAATTGAGAAATATCAATCGTTAATGAACCGGCAAATAATAAAAAACCCAGCATGAAATTCATTAAAAGGTCACGGAAATTTAAGTTCGCGACAAACTGAGTGACATCGCTATGAATAGAGTGAAAGCCAATCCGATCAAGAAAAAGCGAAAGTATTGATATAATCAGCGATGTTAACATAATCGCGATCGTTGACTGCATTTTTATAAAACGAAAATTGATGTAGTTAATAAAAACAGCCAGCACAATAATAATTGAAATGTTAGAATAAATATCCATTATTCCGGATTCTCTAAGTTTAACTCGCCTGATTTATCATTGTATGCAAACAATTCTGCATATCGACCCCACTCGATGATGTTTCGTAAAATTCGTTCTGCATCACCATCACTCAAATAGTCTTCCAATTCAGACAGGATCATTTTTTTCGAAATGCGATGATGTTCATCCGAGTTTAAAATATCTACAATATATCTTGCAAGCGGAACATGTTCTAAAAGATGCTGAGCAAATGATTTTTTACGGCCAGCCATGTCTGCGTTAACAAATGTATTGCCTGCTTCAGTTAATTTAACATCGCCGTCCGCTTCTTCGGCAAGTCGCAAAATATCAAGGACTTCAGTTAACGATAAAAGATCATCAATATCAAGTTGTAACTCATCAGCAAGATAAGGAAGATCAACAACGCGATCAGTTTGTAGTTCTTCAATCGCTTCTAGCAGCCCAGCAAGTTCGGAAATATTTGCGTCGGGGAATCGATACCAGATATCAATAGGCTTAGCATGTTTTTCTGCTGGGCCAGTTGCGCTTGCTGTCATGAAGGTATAAATTTTATCAACCAGTTTCCGAAATTCAGGGTCTTGATAATCTCTTGGGTGAGGTAAATCAACGTTAAGTCGTCCGCTCACGGTGCCAGGATTAGTGCTAAAGACAATCACTCTATCTGCCATAGAAATCGCTTCTTCAATATTGTGTGTGACCAGCAGAATACTGTTTTTACGGTCTTTATCTTCTTCCCATAGCTCTAAAAGATCACTACGAAGATTGTCTGATGTTAATACATCTAATGCAGAAAAAGGCTCGTCCATTAACAACACATCAGGATTTACAACGAGCGCTCTTGCAATGCCAACACGTTGTCGCATACCGCCTGATAATTCTTTTGGAAATGCAGATTCGAAACCATCTAATCCAATCATATCAATGGCTTTTAATGAACGTTTGCGACGTTCTTTCCGCGGGACGCCAATGGCTTCTAAACCCAATTCGACATTTTGTAAAACCGTCAGCCAAGGCATTAATGCAAAATGTTGAAAGACCATCGCAATACCTTGCGCTGGTCTTTTAACTGCTTTTCCGTGAAAGAATACCTCGCCTTTTGTTGCGGGAATAAGGCCGGCAATAATGCGCATCAGTGTCGATTTGCCGGAGCCCGAACGACCAAGCAGCGCGACAATTTCACCTTCACGAATCTTGAAGTTTACATTGTCAAGCACCAGCAATTCTTGTTGCTCTTCTTTCTTAAAAACTTTGCTAACATTGCGAATTTCAATTAAGTCTTTTTTTATTGCATCCATAATATTCTCCATTTTCAATCGAGTTGAAATCGCTTCTCTGCTAAATTATACAGCGGTCGCCATATGATGCGATTAAATAATAATACATAAACACACATCACTGAAATACCTAAAGCAATTCTTGGAAAATCACCCGTACGAGTGACTTCCGTAATATAAGCGCCAAGTCCAGATGCAATCAATGTGTGATGCCCCCAGCTTACAAATTCAGCGATAATGCTCGCATTCCAGGCGCCGCCTGCTGCAGTAATCGCGCCCGTAATGAAATAAGGAAAAATGCCAGGCAAAATAAATCGTTTCCACCATAACCAACGCTTTAAAGATAAGTTTTTAGAAACGTGTAATAAATCTTTAGGCAGTGCAGTCGTTCCAGCGATGACATTAAATAGAATATACCATTGTGTGCCTAGAATCATTAAGGGTGTTGTCCAAATATTAATATTTAACGTATATTTGACAATGAGCATTGATACAACGGGAAATAATAAGTTTGCCGGAAATGCTGCAAGAAATTGTGCAATCGGTTGTGCTATTCGTGCCGCCCGTGGCCGCAAGCCAATCCACACACCAATGGGTACCCAAACGAATGAACATAAAATAATTAAAATGATAATACGCAGGCTGGTATAGCTGCCCAACACAAAAACACGTAATACTTCATGTGCCGGCACTGTTTTAAAAATAAACCGAATGAGAAACGACACCACGCCGACACAAAAAATTGTGAGCAGTGAATACCAGAAAATAATTAATACTTTAGATGGGTGTTTTTCTTTTCCTGATATTTCATCGGCAATTGCGCCGTGTTTTTTTGCTCTAAAGTTGATGATTGTATCGCACATGATGCCAATTAATTCGCCAACATGAAATAAGAATCGTGTGCGGTTTAGTAAAGTGATTAAAAATGATTTTGAGCGATATTCGGTGTCAGCTCCCTCTGCTTTAAATTTTTCACTCCAGGTAATTAAAGGTCGAAATAATAATTGATCGTATAATAAAATGATAATTAACATGGCGACAATCGCAAAAATCAAAGCCGGTTTATTGCTTTGCATAATGGCAACGCCAATGTAAGAACCAATGCCGGGTAGTAAAATACTTTGGTTGTTGACTGTAATTGCCTCTGCAGCTGTCACAAAAAACCAGCTTGCAGAAAGCGACATCATCATATTCCAAATCAAGCTTGGCATCGCAAAAGGGACTTCGACTCGCCAGAAATGTTGCCAGCCCGATAAGCGAAACATGGATGACGCTTCTCGAAGTTCATGCGGAACGGTCCGTAAGCTTTGATAAAAACCTAAAGTCATATTCCAGGCTTGCGCTGAAAAGATTGCAAATATTGCCGCAAATTCCGGACCTAATAAACTGTTAGGAAATAGCCAAATAAATCCGACAACAGTAATGGATAAAAATCCTAAAACAGGAACGGATTGCAAAATGTCAATGAGCGGAATGATAAATCGCTCGGCATGTTTATTTTTTGCAGCAAGCGCGCCGATCGTAAAGGTAAAAAGTAATGAGGCTGCCATGCCGATTGCCATACGCAGAACAGTTCGTACAGCATAATTAGGTAAATGGCTGGGATTAAGTGAAATCGGTAGAGATTGGCCAACATGATATGGTGATGACATTTGCATGGCGCCAGACGCCAGCAGAATGAAAACCAGGAACATTAGCAATAACGAGACAATATCCCAGACATTGGGCTGCCATGATGCAAATTGATTGTTGCGCCAAACGCGTAATTTCATTGCCATGTTTTGTCTCCTTGAAACAAATCATCCAATGTTACTACACCATTTAAGATATCCTCCGCATAGAAATTATTTTTTACGCCATTAGCCGATATCAATGCTAAAAAGATTTGCTTCTTTGTTCTTGTTTGTTCCTTAAATACAGTTATTTTACGTTGTAATGTTTCTACATACTCTTTAGTCAGTAAAAATGGTTGTGCTGTATATTTAATTTCGCAAATAGTGATGGCATTATCTTTGCGGTCAAATAGCAAATCAATTTGCGCCCCTCTTTGCTTAGATCCTTTTGTAGGAACATAGCGCCATGAGCTTGCGACAGCGGTTAGGGGAATTTTAAGTGTTCGTCTAATAAGAGAAAGATGCTTGTAGCAAACCGATTCAAATGCATATCCCAACCAACTATACCATTCAGGGCTGTTTTGTATCGCCTGCCAATTTCCTGTCTCAAGTGACTCAACCTGCAATGTTTCACGGATAGGTTCGATCCATTTAAGATAAAAAGATATATATTCATCTGCCAAGCGGTAATATACGCCTTTCTTTTTATGATATAAGGGTTTAAATCCGATGATAAAGCCTGTTTCTTCAAGCTCCCTCAGCTTTTTTAGTCCCGTATTGCCAATAGCTTTTTTTCCTATAGCTTCCAGCAGTTTCCTTTTTCCTATGCCGTATCTATGTTGTCCTATAATACGTACGATCTTTTCATGTCCATCGCCATCATTGAATAAAGAAGCAAATAAATTATCAAATTCATTGAGTAAAAACGCTTGCTGTGAAAATGCAAGTCTCTCTATGATTTGAGCCGCACTAAGTCCTTTTTCCACTTCAGATAGATAGTATGGAATACCGCCTAGAGCAGTATATAAAGACAAAATCTGCTGATTATTCAACTTGACACCTATATTATCCAGAAATAATTTAGTCTCAATTAATTGAAATGGGCGCAGATGTATTTTTTTTGTGACTCGATTATATAGCCCACCTTTATTGTTAATAATTTTATGTATGATCCATGAAGCAGAAGAACCACAAACAATAAACTTTATTCGCTGGTCATTTGACCAATGCTGGTTCCAGTAATAATCAATGTGCTGTAGTAACCTTGAGTTTCGGCTTGCCATCCATGGTAGCTCATCAAAAAATAATACTATCTTTTTCTTTTTATCAATTAGCTCAAACGCTTTAGTCAGTTGCCTGAAAGTTTTATTCCAATTGCTTCGAGGAGTGATATCAGCGCCAGCATAAAAAACATCGGCAATTTGCTGTGTAAAATTGCCGATCTGATCTGCCATCAAGCCATCCTTGCTTCCCGTCACATTGAAAAACACAACATCTTGGTCTTGGAAGAATTGTCGTATTAAATAGGTTTTTCCTACCCTGCGTCTGCCATACAAGGCAAGCAATTCAGGTTTATTAGAGTGTAAAAATTGCTCTAATATTCTGATTTCATTAATACGTCCAGTAAGATGCATCATTATCACCTGCTCGAGATTAAGGTTCGGCTGCAAAGTTTTTATTGTTATATCAATAGGTTGGACAACGCTTATGTTGAGCCAAGACCATTTTATTGTTCCGAATTGAATTATAATCAAAAGAGAACAATAAAGCAATAAATTTGTTCTATTGTTCTCTTTTGATTATAATTCAACTTGGAACAATGATTCCGGAAATAAAATCGCAGCGATATTTCTGATCGCTCGACAAATTTGTCGAATGGCTAATAGACAAATTTGTCGAGTGATGCTAGACTGTGTTTAAAAGGAGAGTAATTAATGCCAGAAAAATATTTTATTCACAATCGCTTCAGGGAAGGGATCAACGCTTTTCTTCAATCAGATCCGCATTTGTTAGCATTGTCGAAACTAAAATATCGATATAGCCCCTCATGGTGGAGAGAGCTTAACTTAAATATCCCAGGTATTTATATTTTAACGGGCGGTAGACAAGTTGGAAAATCAACTTCTTGCAAATTGCTCATAAAGCATTGTTTGCAAAAAAAATTATTTCAATCAAAAGAAGTTTTTTATTTGCCTTGTGATGAAATTTTTGATGCCAAAGAACTTGGGCAAGCGATTAGAGTATTTCTCGATGAAATTCCAGATAAGCCATTTTTATTAATCATCGATGAAATTACCTTTGTGAAGGATTGGGACCGAGTGATTAAAGCGCTGGCTGATGAGGGATACTTTAGGCAAGGGTTATGTTTACTAACTGGATCTGACACATTGATTTTAAAAGATGCTGCAATGCGTTTTCCTGGAAGACGCGGCGAAGCGTCGAAAACAGATTTTCATTTATATCCATTATCATTTTCAGAATATGTCACACTGAGAGAAAATAAAACAAAAATTCATGTTGAAAAATTATCTGAACTATTTCAAGACTATCTAATTTGTGGCGGCTATTTACGAGCGATTAATGATTTAGCGCAATACGGGAAGATAACACAGGCAACATATTCGACATATGAACAGTGGATACGCGGTGATTTTCTAAAACAGCGAAAAAGTGAGGATACTTTAATGGCAGTATTGAACGCCTTATTTGTCACAGGCGTTTCGCAAGTTTCATACTCGGGATTGACGCAGAAAATTGGTTTAATTAGCAAAGATACGCTAATTGACTATGCTCGATTGTTAGAGCGTATGGATGTTTTAATTAATCTACAAGCGTTTGATCAAAACAAGAAACAAGGCTTCCCAAGGAAAGATAGGAAATTTCATTTTACGGATCCGTTTATTCATCACACAATTTTCAATTGGTTAGAGCGAGAAGGTTATACAGCTAAACCATCGGCGGAGAGCATGCTTGTAGAAGCATGTGTGGCTAGTCAATGCCATCGGGTGGCTAAAACTTTCTATTTTAAAGGTCAAGGCGAAATAGATGTTATATGGTTTCATGACAAAGTATTACAAGCGATTGAAATGAAGTGGTCAGAGCAATTACGTTCTAATGATTTGAAAATGCTAAAACAATTTAAGAATAGTTTAATTCTTACGAAAAGTTTACAATCTGGTAAGTTTGAAAATATTAAAAGCATGCCCGTTTGCTTGTTTCTTGCTGAAGAATTTGGTTAGGAAAAAAGTGTGTTTGATATTAGTTTTCTCGAAGTTCGAGATCTGTTGATTTTAATAGATTATTGACTTCAAAAAAACTAATATCAGACACGCTTTTTCATTCAAGTTACCTAATGTCTGACACCTTTTGTATTATCCTAACTAAGCAATACTTCACTTGACCGGCTTGTTTTTCTTTAAATATTTTCCAAGAGCTTGGTAAAAACGACATGTCTTTTTTTATAGAAGTTTCAATATAAATCAAAGCATCAGGCGTTAATAAATTTTTTTCATCAATCAACGCACAACATTTTTCAAGAAGGTCAGATTGAAATGGCGGATCTAAAAAAACAACATCAAATTTCTCATCACATGTTTCTAAATATTCGAGTGCGTTTTTTTGTATGATTTTGAGGTTGCCGCAAGCAAGTAATTTTTGATTAGCATTTAATTGCTGAATCACTTCTGACGATTCATCAACAAAGACAACCTGTTTGGCGCCGCGTGATAATGCTTCAAAACCAAGTGCGCCACTGCCCGCAAACAAATCCAAGTAAATTGCTTCACTAATAACAGGCGCCAACCAATTAAAAAGTGTTTCACGAACTCGATCAGGCGTTGGGCGTAATCCCGGAATATCAGGAAAGGCGATTTTCCGCCCTCGCCATTTGCCTGCAATGATTCGAAGTTTGTTTAGCATGATCAATATCATATAGCAACGAAAAAGATAAGTCTTGAAAGACGGCTAGAATTTGATGAATAAATAATTATTAGCAGAAAAAACTAAGAAACAA
>SDBT01007498.1_pt1 | contig 17936 bp, 28 predicted proteins | sample 2277101 | NCBI WGS metagenome assembly SDBT01 (sample SAMN10404973, study PRJNA504765) | marine sediment metagenome | isolation source: marine sediment core GS10_PC15, 103 cmbsf | place: Arctic Ocean: Southern Knipovich Ridge | collected 2010 | reverse complement strand
TGGTCAGAGATAAATCCAGAGTGGCGACTGTGGGATACCAATACCTACATAGCAGCGCTCGCATTACCGCAAGTTGAACGCGGGTTTAGCAGAGACATGAACGCATTGATATCCTGCGACGTGTGCGTGTACGTGACACCTTGTGGTGTGTCGGCTAGCTTTGAGGCCGGTTGGGCCTGCGGCGCTGGCAAACGAGTGTACGCCTACATGCCAGTGATGCAAGAGCCTGAGTTGATGCTGAAGATGACTCATACTGTAACCGATAGTCTAGATGAGATACGTCGATTAGTGGCGTTGACAAATGCTGAACATCTCAGTGAACAGATAGAAAAAGGAAGGTGACATGAGACAAGACAGCGACGTATTGATACTCAAGAACGCCAAAGTGCTAATTCCCGAACCCGCGTATCGTGCCGGTTTACGGGGCAATGGCATATTGCTCCGGTTACAAGACGCTGAAGGACAAAAGGTTGATCTATTGTTTTTCAAGCGTTCTGACAAAGAGGATTTCGTTCATAGCTTGTTGGGAGTATAGGAGGTGACAAATGGATGAAAAACATGGTTTTCAAAGTGAAGATCTTGTTGAAGCGACATCAGCTATGCCTGGGTGTACATGCCCTTTATGTATGAGTTTAGTTCCAAGAGGGCCTACGGTAAGCAACGCGCCGCCTGTACCCGAGGGTAGTCACATCGGTGATCAGCGGATAGTAGATCCTCAATTGACCGACTACGAATTTTCTGGCTACGATGGTGAGGTAATGGTTGTACTCCGTAGTCGTCATATGAAACCACAGGCTACACGGTTGCTCATATTCTCAAACCCACATGCCTTGGACATGTTGATCCGCGCGTTACAGAGTGTGCTATCCGCCCACACTCATTCAAAGGCATTTGTAGAGGCAGTGGGTGAGGATGATCGCCTTATGTCATTGCGTGAGGCATCCGCTGACACGGGGATTCCCATTAGTGCGTTGGCAGATGCGATCCTCTTAGGTAAGTTGCCGGCGTACCCTATGATTGACATGAACACGCCGGTATTTGGTAAGTACATGGTCAAGGTATGTGAGATTCCTGTATCGCTGACGGCTGCGGTGGACGCGGCCGAGGCTGAAGTTAGATAGACTGTGGGGGGTATAGTACAATGGAAATAACCGATCACGAGAACCTGAAGATCACTGAGCGTACATGGGGCGTGTTCGTGACAATCTACCAAAAAGCCATTGAATGCGCTGCGCAGCTAGTAGGCTATCCTGTGGTAGTGAGTTCGCCCTTTGCGCTGGCCAATGATATTGATGGAATGTCTTTTGCTGTTGATAACGAGAGGGAGTTTCAAAGGTTGCTCCAAGGTGCCTTCGACGCCTCGCTGATTCACCAAATCCTCATCAAGCGAGTCCGCAAGTGGAAAAGTATATCTCAGGTTAAGCAATGATTTCAACGTGGCAACGGTACATAGACCGTCACTATGAGGACGTGAAGCGTACGATTCAATCGATGGGGTATCAGTACGAGGATGAGCAGCCTAAGATCAAGCGTAACGCCCGCGCCGCGCGTGGTGGATATGTTGAGGGTAGCTTCGGTAAACCTACGATGACGGTGCAACAACGGCAACATGTTGAGAATATACGGATCAAAAGAGTCGTACGGGATATGAAGATCCGGTTGACTGATTTGGATGACATGTGTCATCGGTATGGGCTTACCCTAGAAGAGTTACTTGCGTACTTGGTGCCGATATGCCTTCCTGTACACGGTGGTTGGCGAAAAAAAGCACAACGTTTAGCGGTCCGATCCCTTCGCGGCCGCTCCGTACCCCCCTTGATTCGTTTCCGACTTGTACAGCTAACGAATCCGAAATGCTGGGAAGAGGCCCGTGGGCTAGCTCGTAAGCTCGGACGGCGGGTAACTAAGCAAGATGCTCTAGACTGGGCACAGGCACAGCGTATGGCGGCAACAATTTTATATATGCGTGGTCCTAGTGTGGCTAGCCCGATGGATGATCCGCCGGGGGATCTTGAGATCTACATCAGAGAGACAGACCGCAACCGTGAACGCCTCAACAAAGTTCTACGACGTGGTATTCTTCCATATCGCATTTTGCTGAAGAGGCTGCCATAGGAGAATGAAATGAAACAAACACATGCATCGAATGACCAACCGATTCAAAATAGCGCACGCAAGAACCTAGAACCCTCGTTCCGGAGTAGGGGCATGATGAAGGATTTTTGGGGTAAGGTGGATGGGGCTATATTGGTTATGGTTGTGTTTTTGTTGGTGGTATTTGGTATGCTGTTACAGAAGGAGTTGGGTGGATCGGAGCGGTTGCCGTTGCCAACACGGCAAGAGATTATTAAACAACAGCAAAAGTTTAAGTTTGAAAAAGAGGAAGGGAAACGCCGGCGGCAGGATTATCAACAGCGTAGGGGTGATGTCGATGTAGGCGTGCATGATTATCAGTATGCGAAGAGGGTGAAATATGAACAAAATAAAAAAGCCTAAAAGACTGTACAGGGTCAAGCGGGAGTCTGTATGCTTGGGGGAGCGCGAGCGGGTATTGTGGACTAGGATAGTATCCGCTAGCTCTGCCAGCGCGGCCGTTTTAGTTTCGCTTGGCGAGGATGAAAAAGAGTGGATAGGGAAACCTATAGTTCCGAAACCGCCGGACGTAGCAAGCTTACAACCACCTAAATTTCTTAGGAAGGAAGGTACTCTTTCCATAGTGCGCTCTGAGCGTTTATCGCCTTGGGAGGCACGCGCATTCAGGGATAGGGTGAGGCAGTCAAAAGCAAAAGCATTCAGGGATAAGGTGAGGCAGTCAAAAGCATTTAGTAGGAGAAAGAAGGTAAGCAAGGAGAATAAATGAAAGAGAAAAAACAAAAAGTTGATATCGATGTTGATACTGGCCCTGCGGTTATAGGCGGGGTAGATCGAAAGAGATTTTCTAGTGCGTTTCATACGCTATTACATAGGGCCTTGACGAACTGGATTAACTGCTATGACATTGACAGCGGTGTTATCAGTGTGCCTATCAACGATTGGGACCGCGCACAGCATTCTGTGTTGGGCGCGGCTACTGAGCTTCAGTTTGATATCAGCGCGTTGCGCCTTGTTGGTACCAACCAACGCATACCGGCCGGTATGTTGAACCGTGATAAGAAGGCTAAGGGTAAGAAGGGTGATTCATGATGAATACTATTAGGCGCGGATTGTTCTCGATGCTGGCGGTGCTGGCTCTTCTGAGTTTATTATCATGTGCGGTGATTATGGCTTGGCAGCTTGCGGAGTCGGCGGAACAGAAGATGAGATTTATCCGAATGAATACGGAGCTGCTCCGAACGAACGCGGAGTCAATCCAAACGAACGCGGAGTCAATCCGAATGTGCTCGGAGTCAATCAGGCTGAACTCAAAGTCTATCCTACTGATGCACGGTGTGGGCGCACCCATGCCGATAGCGGGGAGCAACTATGAAGACCAATAGGCGTACACTGTTCGGGATGTTGGCCGGGTTGGGAGGGCTAGCTGTTAAGCCTTCCGTACAAGTTGACGGAGGTTTCATGATGTATGAGGATCTACGAAAGGAGATACTGGTTAACCTTGCTTCTAAGGTAGACGAAGCATGTGCTGATTTGATAGTGAATGGGACAGGCGTTGACTACCCAAGAGGGATTTTGCGAGTGGAGGACTGATATGCCGGAACCAAACTTCGCGGAGCAGTTGCTAGACCAAGCATTGTTCCTTGGTATGGACGCTAGTATAGACGATGCGTTCATTTTCTATCAAATGACCCTCCATTGGGATAATCAGTTCCTAGCTAACATCATTCGCTGTACAATTGTTGCTGGGCAGATAGCTAGGTCTTCTCCTGATCATGAGGTACCAAGGCTTTCGTTGATCATGAGGCGGCGCAACCTGTGAAAATAACATTCCAAAATCCTCAGTTTCAGATCAAGCTCGTCACCCTACTTGTCAAAGATGCCAAGTTCCTTCGGCAAGTGAGCTACATGCTTGAAACGGATGACTTTGAACCTAGTACTGACGGAGAGAGTCGGGCCGCGTGGCACATAGCTGGCGCGGCGCTTGATTACTGGCGTAAGTACCACGAGAACATAGGGCGGTTACTGACCCCGGAGCTAACTAGGCTGGGGTCTCAGAACAATTGGGGTGAGCGGCTGAAGGAGGACTTGAACGAATATGTGCGCGTGATACGGCGTACCAAGCCTAAGGCGGCTGATTATGCGTTGGATATCATACGGGACTGGCGTAAGCATCAATTACGTACAACCTGTATTGATGAGATCATCAACCTACATGCTGGCGGCGGGTTGACTGATGAAAAGTTTCTAGAGGTATGCGGCCGCGCTACCAGCAAGTTCCAGGAGGAGAAATTTCAGGTCAGCAATATATTTTCGGATACAGGTGAGTATGAAGAGGACTGCAAAGCTGACCGCCGATCGTTGAAGTTACGTGATAAGAGGCGGGAGGACCAAGCAAAAATGACCCGCATACCTAGGTTTATGATCAAGCCTATCGATGACATGACGGCTGGTATAGGGCGTGGTCACCTAGGCATGGTGATGGCCCCTGTAGGTCGGGGTAAGACTATGATGCTTACATGGATAGCCGTAGCGTTAGCGCAGCAGGGTTGGTCTGTGTTATACTTTACAATGGAAGATCCTATTGACGATCTGGAGAATCGGTTAGACGCACTGATTACCAGCTTACGAGTCAAGGATCTTGCACGTCCTGAAATAGTTAGAAAAACCGCCCCCAAATTTCAGAGGTACCGCCGCAACGTTAGGGGCAAGTTGCGCGTTGTGGATTGTACGGAGCAAGATACAACGCTTGATCAGATCGAGGCTGAGTGGGAACGTATGCGGCAGCAGGGTTGGACTAGCGACGTGGTGATTATCGATTACGACCAGATCATCAAGGTGAAAACGGATCGCTTTGATAAGCGCCACGAGCTTGATGGCCTGTATGTTGACTTCGTACACTTCGCTCGGCGCAACCGCGTACTACTGTGGACCGCTAGTCAAACGTGGGCTAACGCTGACGATAAGGAGGGGCTGTTGACTATGAAAGACTTGGCGGAGCACAAAGGCAAGCTCCGCCACGTTACGATGGCAATGTCGTTGGGACTGGCGAAAAAAGAATGGCCAAAAGGGTCTATCTGTGTTGGCATCCCAAAGCACCGTAACGATGAAAGTCTTCGTATGTGCTGTATAGTGCCTGATCGGTCCTACATGCGCATCTACGACCAGGCCAAAACGGACGCTGCTCAAGACGAGATTAGCGACCTGCCACCGCAGGAAGGAAAAGATGAGGAAGACCTGTTATGATGACCAACATTGAAATTGAAAAGCTGAGTGGAGTGAAAAAGGCATTACCCAAGATGTATCTCGGCATAGCCACCGATGGGTACAAAGTTTGCGTTACATATGACAACCACCTTCTAGAGGTGCGTATATCGAAGGAAGGCGATCCGCGCTCTGGGTTCATAATCATCAGCAAACGGGTACCGTCCGCTCCGCCTCATGATATAGCTGACGTGCGTATGATTGAAGAGCTTGAGCGCTCCGGGTGTTCGTTCAAAGGTCGGCCTCGCATACTAACATTCAAGTGAGGTATGGCGTATGTCAAATGAGTTGATCTTGATTATGTTATGGTGTTGGATGAACGGTTATAGCGCGGGTCTTGAGTCGGCCGAGGAAAAGATCAAGAAGATGTTTGAAGAAGTGGAAGAAGAAGAGGAGGTAAAATGAACATACATTCAGATGAATATACAGAACAGAAGTTTTTCCTGTCTACTAAAAAGAGTATACGTCAAACGCGCGGCATTGTTGTTGATGCACGTCGGGCGGGTGAAAACATATATGATTTGCACGAGAAGGAATACTGGCATATAATGGCTGATCATGATTTCCCAGCTAAGCATTCAACTGGCCGTACATATGTTCAATCACAGTTGACAAAGAGTCCTCATCGAGGTGCAAAATTCATTGACATATTTCTTGACCAAACTGGTTCTTGTCATGTACGTATACCACACCGAGCTACAGTTCCACATGACCGGTTCAAGTTTACCGTTGTTCAGAAGATGATTTATAAAGGTCATACGCAGGCGGTGATTGGCAATGACATACGTAAGGACAGGGCTAATCTGTGCCCTATTAGTTTGCATGTGCAACGTAAGTATGATAAAGGACCTATTTTGCACGCCTATGGTTTTCAAGCGTTGGCGGGCGTGTACATCATCAGAAATAACATCAAGCAGCTTCTTGCTCGTGGTTGGTTTGACAAAGATAAAAACAGGTCTGGATATGTGGTACCGAGCAACACACCGCCAAGTAAAGCATCGTATGGTTGGTATAGTGCGTGTGTGAGAATAGAGATCTCATGGTTTATGAATTGTATGGACGAGCTACAGAAGCAATGGTGCAAAGTTGGTATGCTTGCTCCAGGTGTGTATAAGCATTGGAAGTATCAAATGTTTGACGGAGAAAAAGGTCCAAAAGAATTTCGTAACCAACGGTTTCAAAACTACCCCTCAACAGATTACACCAAGCTTGTGTCATGGGAAAGTATACAGCGTGACTACCCCCAATTGACGGTGTATGGATACAAGGTTAACAAATAATGAATGAACGAGCTATTGGCCTAGATGTAGCCTTGGCGCGTCAAGGCTACGAAGTACGTCAGCATAGCAGTGACCCGGATGAGATCAGGGTGAACTGCATGTTTTGCAGGCAGCTTGGGCACTCGCCGGATACTCGCTTCCGCTTAGGCATCAACATCAAAACTGGGCAGGCGCATTGTTTTCAGTGTCATTGGAAAACGCGTGACATATACAAGTTGCTTGAAAAGCAGTCGGGGCAACGGGTACGGCAACCGGATAGTGTTTATGAGAAGAAGCAGATACAGGATAAGGAACCTGAGCTACCTGAGGGCTTTGAACTTTTCTTTTCGTTCAAGAGTCAGAGAGGTTACCTATGGGATAGGGCGTTACGGTATTTGCATAGTAGGGGGTTGACAGATAATCAGGTTGAGTATCATCAAGTTGGGTTCACTGCCATTGGGAGGTATGCCTACCGTGTTATTTTTCCGATCTATCACAAGAAGAAACTAGTGACTTTCATAGCACGCGACTTTACGGGGCAACAGACGGTGAAGTTTCTAAACCGTAAAGGGGTAAAGCCTCTATGGGCAACGGAGGATATGGGAGATATTAAGAAGCTTGATGGCTGTACGGTTACGGTTATCCTGTATGAGGGTATATTCAAGGCGTTGGCCGGGGAGTGCTCTACACCATACTTGACGCAGGGCACTGTTGTACATGCGGCTACGCTTGGTAGTCAGATTACTGATTTGCAATTGACACAATTGAACCCAGTTATGGTTGATGAGGTTATTCTATTCCCGGACCCGGACAGGCCCGGTATGAGTGGGTTCTTGAAAGTGGGGCATGCGTTGGCGGCGCGGCATTATGAACGGTTGACCGTAGTATCTCCCTTACCACGTCTAGAATGTGATGAAATGGAGACGGAAGAAATTGAAACATGTATCTTGGGTCGTCAACCGTTTTATGAGGCAAGCTGGGGTATGGCGAATTATGCTACGATGGAGGACTGATGAAGAACACAATTGTTGTAGATACACACAACTTGCTGTACAGGAGCCACTACGCTTATCCGTCCCTTACGCACGACGGCACCGCCACGGGGGCGATGCATGGGGTGCTCATGGCATTACACCGCCACCGTGTCCAATATCCTGAATCTGAAATCATCTTTGTTTGGGATGGGCCGCCAAACAAATTAGGGTATCGGAGTTGGCGCTATCAGGATTACAGCGAGTATAAAGCTGGTAGACGTACGCCTGAAACTGATGGTAATGTCGCGCAGGTGGTCGCGCAGGTGCAACCCCTGTATGATATTCTTCATTATGCAGGGTACTTGCAATATAGGATACCTGGTATTGAAGCTGACGATATGATCGGGTTGACTGTATCACGATTGCAGAACAAGGGTCACAGGGTGTTGATCGATAGTACAGACAAGGACTTCTATCAGTTGCTCGGATACAGTAGAAACGTTCTCATTATGCGCAAGGGAGACGGTAAGTTTGGACCGGATGATCTTTTCACAAAGTATGGGGTAACTCCGGCGCAATGGGTTGGGTATAGGGCGTTGATGGGTGACCCCTCGGATGGAATACCTGGTATGCCGCGTTGTGGCCCTGTGGGCGCTCAGAAGCTTATGAACATGGGCGCTGTACCGAATGAGCCTTGGGATTCGCAGCCTGACAAAATTCGTCAGCAAGTCGCGGAAAGCCGTTGGGAAAATGTTCCTCTTTGGCACAAATTGTCATGCATAATTACTCGGCCGACTGACCCACTATTGGTTCGAGACATTAAGTGTTTTGAAAGTAAGCGCGTATTTCGGAATAGCTTGATACATCATAACCCATACGCACCGCGTGAACGAAAGTTTGTTGAGGCGTTGACTGAATATAATTTGGCGTTTGCTAGGGGCCGTTGCCGCATGTTGATGGCGGTGGCGGTACAGAGGGGGAGTGAGTAAATATGATGAGGCGCGGTGTATTACTTCAGAATCACTTTAAGTGTGTCCGTATGATAGCCAGTAAGGCATGGCCCTCTATGCCCAAAGAGTTCAAAGCGTTCATGTCAGAAGATGATTTGTTCCAAGATTGTATTTTGGAGTTGCGTACGAAAATGCATAAGTATGACGCATCCCGTAGCAAACCTGTGACCTTCATATACTTGGTGCTACGCAGTTACCTGAGTCGGCAGCGTGGTTGGTATGAACGAAAAAAGCGGAGTGCTGTTAGGGTCAACGATTATGATGTTGGTACGATACAGGAATATCATGTAGCAAGAGAAGTTGAGGGCGTTAATACTGATGAAGCTATAAGGCTATTTTTTGACGTACATGAAAGGCTCAGCCGGAGGTTACAGGCTGAGGTATGCCATTGGTTTTTCTCATCGTTTTCTACCGCTAACATACGTTCCGATAATGCTAGAATGTTCACCGTGTTCCGGCGCATGGCTCAGCATGTAGGGTTGACCCATAAACATTGTATGTTGATACTGACGGATAATACTGTACAAGTGAAAATTTCGCGGCAGCTTTGTACGTTGTCGGCGAGGAGGTATACATGAAAAAGGATGAGCATAAGTCGTATCGGTGTGTGGTGTGCGGCGAAAAGTTTTCTGAGCGGGACGTACAACTATACAATTTCTTTCGAGTTCAAAAAACTTGCTTTGCTTGTTATGTGTCCGGGAAGAAACAGGACCATCGAGACTGGTGTTTCGGGAAGGTGAATAGGTTGAACAACGCCGGGCGTATAGTCCGCTGGGGATATGACTCAGTGGAACACACTGAGTGTCGTGAAGAGTGTCCCGACCGTAGCATATGTCCGTTGTTCTTGACAAAGGTAGACAAGAAGGGGAAGCGGTATACTCGAATTGGTAGAGCACGTAAACGCGCCCGCGCCGCTGAAAAGAAGATGACAGATGACGTTTGAAGAAAAGTCTGCCTACCTCATAACCACAGGGTGGTTACAGGTTCGCCCTGATTTTTGGCAAGCCCCTTTTCATACTTGTCGTTGGTTTACTCTATTGTCTGCTGTTAGAGCACAACGGTGGTTGAGCAAGACTACAAAGATGCGAAGACGTAGGCACACTTATCGGCCATGATTTCACAAGTTACATTGATGCGCGGCGTTTTGCGCTTGTGTCGTGATGGTATCAGCCTAGATGATTTGAAAGAGTATATCCGTATGCGCGGCAGCAACCCTCAACGTGTATTGAGGATTTTGAGAGGCGTACGGTCATATGGTGGATTTGACTGGACGTTTGATGAACGTGACAGTTGGATAAAAATTACCCTAACAGGAACAAACGAGGAGCTTTGAGATATGAAAATTTTAACAGTAGAACGAGATTGCTTGATCAACGCGGTTGATATGCTTGATAAGATCGTTCACCGTAAGCCGATCAAGAGTAGTGTGGTGGTGCGCATGGCGCACAATAAGAAGCACCTATACATGCAGCTTTCTTCAGACGCTACGGCTACTGCTAAGCTACCGTGTTCTGGAGAGTGGCCGATGGAAGACAAAGTGTTTTTCATAGATCGTCGTGTGTTGTTTCCATTCCTCCAAGTTGGTAAGAAGCAGAAGAAAGACTACACAATCAGCAGTGCGGACGGTCGTATGGTGATTAAGCAAGGGACTCGAAAAGCAGAGTACACTGGTGATATTGAACCAGCAGGGTACCCTTCTGTCAAAGCTGCGAAAGGTGATGCCATTGAGTTTGATCCTGATTTCTACAAGGTCATTCAGGCGGCTATGGTAGCGGCTAGTAAGGATGAGCGAGAACCGGAAATTTCTTGTGTGCATGTGAGCGAGGGTGGTATTGTGCGAGCGACTGACAATGCTGTTATGTTCTCATCGGATACAGGAAAGAAGTTTAGCAAGTCATTTCCAATACCTGTATTCGCGGCTCCACTGTTATCGTCTGCTAATGAACTCTACGTGAGTGACAGTGCAATGATCCTAGGGTTTGAAGACGTAGGCCAAATCTGTTCTCAGATATCGGATGATGCTAGGGATCATTTCCCTAGTGACCTGTTTAACACACAGTTTGGCGCGTTTGAAAAAATACCCGTTCAACTTGACATGACAGTACAACGTTTTCATCGTTTGGTGGTTGAATACTATGATGCTTATACTGCTCGGCTTGACAAGCCATCGTTCTTGCACATCATACCAGCTAAGGGGAAGTTTTCATCGTATGACTTCTCTATCTTTGTGCGCAACGGGGAAACGAATTTCTTGGGCAAGTCTATACCTGCTGCTAAGTCTGCTACCCAGGTCGAGCAAACGGTTTCCGCTAAGAGGTTGGCGCACGTGGCGTCTATGTTGAAGGTGCTGTACGGCAATGCAGCGAAAGTACAGCTACGCTTCAGTGAAGAATCTCATTTGCTCATCGAGGCGGAACAGACGAAAATCTGTTTGGTGCGGGCGATAGCCGGTGAGCCGGGAGTGGGATAGCCTGTGCATTTCACTAGTCTGTTAGACCCAACCCGTGTGTTGTCGTTAGATAACCTTGTGAAGGGTCGCGGTGCTACCACCACAGGGCTAGTTGGTTGTGAGCGTTGTCCCCTTGATGGGCAAGTAAAGGTTAAGGGGTTCAAAGAAGTCACGGGCAACAAGATTTTTGTATGGTCTCATGCTCCAGGGGCGAGAGAGGAAGCCCGTGGTAAGAACTTGGTGGGCCCGGCCGGTGCGCTGCTATGGAAAGAATTTGAGCGTGTGGGTGTTCACAGAGATGACTGTGACATACAGTCTGTCGTGCGTTGTCGCCCGACCACAGAAGACGGCGTTGACCGCGCCCCGGCGGATACGGAGCTACAATGTTGTAGCGTGTTCACGAGGACGGCACTGAAGCGCTCTCACGCACGTGTACACCTAGTTCTAGGCGAGGTTGCCGCGCGTAAGTTGCTGGGAACCGAGTATCGCAAGGATCGCGTTACATTTTGGAGCAACCGACTGAACGCCTATGTGGTGCAAGCCTTGCATCCAAGCTATCTATTGCGAGGTACATCTCACGATCGCGTACGTGATTTTCGGCGTGCTTTGAAGGCTGTCTCTGTCTTGTGTCATTGTTTGGGTGAGTTTGGAGTTTTGAAGTATTACGATTATAGAGAGTTGAAGGACTCAAAAACACTAGAACGATACCTCAGCAAGATCAAGGGCAGCGGCCAGCGTATCGCTGTCGATATAGAAGATGCTAGTGGTATGGAAGGGCGTAAGAATCGGTTGCTGTGTATCGGGTTTTGCCATAAGCCGGGGACCGCACGGGTGGTATTCATCGATCATCCAGATCGCAAGATCACCCGTACTGAATACAAGGCGCGGGTTGAGGTGTTACGAGAGTTCCTTGAAGACCCCAATGTTGAAAAGATTTTCCATCATGGTAACCACGATGTAGGCGGGCTGCGCTCTCTTGCTGGGATAAACACCAGAGGGTACACCTACGATACAGAATACGCAGCGTACTTGGATGATCCGAACAGTCGTAAGTACGGGTTGAGAAATTTATCGGACCACATTGTACCGCAGTTTGGCGGTTATAAGGATTTGCCGTTACGGTATGCTAAGTCTTACAAAGCTGAAGTGACAACCACCTTGGGTTCTGGCGTGAGGGCCATGCGGCTAGACTACGGTACGGTCCCTGCTGATAAGCTCAGCATTTACAATTGTGCTGATGTTGACGTGTCTAAGCGTATCGAGGTGATGACTCGAGATAAAATCAGTCTCCCATTGCTACAGGTATTTATTCACTGCGGTTTCATGATCGACCGCATGCAAGATAACGGGCCGCATTTTGACTATACGTTCCATGATCAGATCAAGGAATACCTACCGCTCATGATACGCAGGCTGCGTGCTAAGATTCGTGTGGCTGTTGATAGACCCACGTTCAACCCCGGAAGTCCTAAGCAAGTCGCATGGTTGGTTTATAACAAGTTAGGCAACCCGCCGCACATAGAAAAGAAGGGGGCCACGCATAACACTAGTTCCGGGGTGTTGGAGCAATTGAAGGGGCAACACCCAGTACTAGCCGACATCCTTGAATACCGAGGGTTGACAAAGCTTCAGGGTACTTACCTGATAGGATACTTCAACAGTGCGGAGCGGTATGGCGGTAACGTCAAAACCAAGTGGTGGCTTACGGGAACGATAACCGGGCGCTTGCGGTCTGGCGGTGGTGAAGAGGCCGGGTTGGTCAACCTACAGAATATCGCAAACGATCCGATTACACAGAACTTGATGGTATCAGACCGACGCTGGCGAGCGCTGGAGAAGGCTCTCAGGGCGGGGGAAGACCCAGAGGCGGTGCTAGCCGCGTACGGAGATATCAAGGTGTTCTTAGCACTGGATTACTCAGGCATCGAGGTTCGCGTACTTGCGGAGATTACAGGGGACGAAGTATTGTTGGGTCTTTTCAACAGAGGGTATGACATTCATAGCTTGGTCGGGGAGGAGCTTACAGGCATACCAGCAGAGCAGATAAAGGATGATAAGAAAATTCGTGTAATGATTAAGGGTCTGCATTTCGGTTTGATATATGGTCAGATGCCTGAACAGATGTACGATAAACTGAAGACACAGTTCACCAAGATGAAAATACCTCGGGATCAGTGGCCAACGTTGGCAGACTTGAAAGGGTTCCAGACAAAATACTTTCTCAAGTTTAAAAAAGTGGCCAAGTACATCACAAGTATGCACAACAAAGCTGTACGTGATAACTACGTTGAAACGATGTTCGGCTTTAGGCGTCCTATTTGGATAGGGGATGAGGGAGGCTCACGTGGTACGTTTTGGAAGAACCAGGCCATCAATAGCCCGATACAAGGTAGCGCCCATCAGTTGCTCTTGATGTGTATGGCTATCCTACATCGCAAGCAACGTACGTACCGGTTGCTTCAGGACTTGACTTTAGAGATCCATGATAGTATGTATTTCTACGTGCCTCTAAACCAGTTGGAAGAAGCGTATGAAATGGCCAAGGGTTTGATGGAGCGAGACGTAGCGCTGTACGTGAAAAAGTTTTTCGGTATCAAGTTGAGGGTACCGCTGGTATCAGAAGCCGAGGCGGGGTTTCGTTTGGGTGTAATGGTTTCCGACGAAACAGTTAACGCGAATAAGCCCAACTTGAACCCTATTGAGTTCTTACCAAAGTGGGCGGAGGCAAATGTTGCGTCTGATGAGAAGCTACAGGCTAAGTATCCAACACACAGGAGGTAGTGTAAATGAAGATTGATTTCAATTATATTCAAATTGACACGTTGATAGATATGACTTTATACGAACGAGGTAGTGTAGAAAATTCTATAGTATTTACTGATGAGTATAAGAAAGTAGTATTGCCTGAGTTGGATTTGATTTTCAAAATTCTGGATAATGCGCTTGGCCCAGCGGCGCGTGAAGAATCAAAAGGAGGACACAATGAAGAAAAAGAAGGTTGATAAGAAGCAGAGTATTTTGGTGGGTACATTGTCTATCAATCAGATCTTAGATCAGATTGATTTTGAGGATGAGGAAGTAGAGCACGCTGCGCGTACGCTGCCTAAGCTGTTTTTGGAGACTGCGCGGTATCGTGTGCGTGTGCTGCGTAACCGTCAAAGCATGGAGCAAGAGTATGATGCGGTTCGTGTTGACACGGCTATACGAATACGGGCGCATGCTGTGGAAAGTGGAACCAAGATTACTGAAGTTGCAATCAAAGAGTTGGTTGACAGTGATGACTATGTGCGCTCAAGTATTCAGCGAGTACGACATGCGCAACAGCTAGAGGAGTTGGCAAAGCTGTTGGTTGAGTGTTTACGCATGAAGAAATCAGCAGTGCAAGTTGTTGCTAACCTAGCCGGTGCTGAGCTTGCTGTTGAGAAGTACTTCGACGTTGTTCAGAGCAAAGATGCATTGAATAATTTACGGGAGAATGCGCGTAAGAAGTATGAAACTATTGGTGCATAAATGCGTTCGGCTATACTATAATTGATGGTAAAAACCTGTAAGGAGGACAACATAGATGTCGTGGCAAGAAGAAGCGCATAGAAGGGCAAAGGCTATGAAAGCTGGTAACAAGTTCAAACTGACGGAGGGTCAGAACACGTTTCGAGTTCTCCCTAATCTCCGCGCTGTGCTGGCGTACAAGAAAATGGAAAAGAAGAACTGGACCAAAGCGTGTTCAGCATTTCCCCCATTTGTTGAATTTTTAGCACACCGCGAGGTGGGGCCAGACAAAAAGTTCGTTCGATCTGGCAAAAACATATATGGACGACAGGGTAAGTGCTGGATCACAGATTTGCTTATCCCTAGGTTGGATCGGTCGCCTTCCGCCTCTGACCGTGCGGCGGCCAAAGCTATGCAACCGCAGGAGCAGTATGTTATTCAGGTGGCATGGTTAGACAAGGATAATGAGTGGCTAGGCCCTGGATTTTTTTATGTGCCTGCTCCCTTGCGGCCGCACATTATGACTCTGTTAGGCAACCTTGACGGTCGGTTGTATGACCACCCCAAAAAGAGTAAAAACATCACGATCAACCGTACGGGTATGGGCATGAAGGATACAAAGTATGGGACTATCATCTTAGATGAAGACCCTTCCGTTGTGCCTCACGATATCGTATGCAAGGTGAAATCGTTTACTGAAGTGGCAATAGAGTATAGCGAGGCTACACAGAAGGACGCCTGGGGTGATGACTTGCCTGATGTTGATGAGCCGGAAGACAATGCTCCGCCTCGGCGACGCAAGAAAAAGTCTAGGTCACAACCCGAACCGGAGGAAGAGGATGACTATGAAGATGAGGATGAGGGAGTCGCTGACGATGAGGAAGAGGATGATACCGAGGACTCGGACGATGATGATTCCGATTCCGAGGGAGAGGCTGATAGTGACTCCGACGATGAGGAAGAGGAAGAGGAAGAGGATGAGGGGGAAGAAGACGGTGTGGACGATCTTGATGATGACGATGAAGAGCCTCCGCCTATAACAAAGAAGAAAAGCAACAAAGGTAGGCATTTGGCCAAGGGGAAAGCAAAGACACGTGGGGGTAGAGCTATAGGCAAAAAGAGCAAGCCTACCAAGAAGAAGAAACAGGATAGCGGGTACCTTGACGATGACGATGATCTTCCGTTCTAGGAGGCACCAATGGAAAAAAGTGAAGTTTTGGCTATTCAAGCTAGTATAATCTTTTCATGTTTTTTAAATGATAATGGAAGGGCTGACGGGCACAATATACGTAGTTCAGTAGAGCTTGCTTCAGAAATTCAGAATGAAATTGAAATGTGTAGAGCAGGTTCCGAAATTGCTTTGTCAAAGTTGAAAAGGAAAGTTGAAAGGCAAGCCGGTTAGTTTTATTAAGGGTGAGGTGAAAGCCTTGCCCTTACCTTTGCTCTGTTGTGATGGAGGTACCTTCTTGTGAGTAGGTCAAGACCACCTTTGCCATATCGAAAACTGAAGGAGGACAAGTCTGCAATACATGATGATGTGTTGCCAGTGAGCGCCCACATTAAGAAGATCCGCAAGAAACTGAAACGTATAGCTGTCGAAGATTCATCCACAATTCAGTGGTTGGATACTGGGTTTTCAGAACTAAACGCAGTGATGGGTTCCCAGAAACGAGGTATCCCATTTGGGCGTGTGTATGAGATTAGCGGTATGGAAAGCCATGGTAAGACAGCGTTGGCCCTTGAGCTTGCGGGTATGGCGCAACGTAACAACAATGCAGTTGTTACGTTGTATGATGCTGAAACTACGTTTGACATAACATGGGCTCGGGCGCGTGGGTTGAATACGGAGGAAGGATTTCATTTAATACAGCCGTATATGGTTGAGGAGAAGGGCAAGGGTGGTGAGACTCATCATAGATTGTTGGACAGTGGCGAGTTGTTCCATGAGGTTGAAGAGCTTACGACATTGATCTATGAAGAGGACTACAAGCGGCCGCAAGTTGTTATTGTTGACTCTATTGCTAGTTTGGTTGCACCTGATGAAGCAGCAAAGCATGTACATGAACAGACGATGCGTGAGAATTTGGCGTTGTCTCGTTTTCTGAGTCCGCTGTTGCGTCGCTGGACACCGTTGGTTCGTAACCTGAATATTATGATGATTTGCATCAACCAACTTCGCGAGAAGCCGGGGTTCACATTTGGAGACCCGCGCTACACTCCGGGTGGCAAGAGTCTACCATTTTACTCGACTGTGCGGGCTCGCATGGCGCGTGTGAAGGGTGGTAAGATATTGCAGGGGGGAAAGACGGTTGGTGCCAAGGGCATTATAACGAACACAAAGAACAAAGCAGGGCATGGTAGTGTTGAGGGTCATACTTGTGGGTTCAAGATTTATTTCGCCATGACACATAAACCGAGTCAATACGTACCAGCGTCTAGTATCAAGCGGGATTCGTGAGTCTGGTATACTATAAGAAGGAGGAGAATTTGTGATGTCAAAATTGAAATCGACTACTAGTAGACGAAAGAAGGGTGAGCGGCCGCCGACCACACCGCCGGGTAATAGCCGGGAGTCAGGGAGGCAAAGAGACCAATCTGTTTCAGTAGTACCACAAGATCAGAGTATGATTAGGAAGGTTGCTCGTATCGGTATGGATGAGAAGAAAAAGCTAATTTCGATCGGTGCGCGGATGGCCACAAAACGTATTAGTGACGAGGAGGCGCAAGCGGAGGTTAAGGTCATGCTACGTCAAGCTTCTAGCCAGACTGAGTTGTACGCTCTGGAAAACGAGCTTGTAGACTTCACAGCGTATGCAACCTTGCAGTATCGAAAGGTGGCTGGCACGTTGATCCCACAGGCAAGAAAGACACTACAGAGTTCATAATAGGAGGAGTAAATGATGAAAAAAGTAAATGACATGAAAGAACGTGCAATGGCTGAGGATACGCAGATGATTAAAAACTTTCGTAGTCAATTGATTTACCTACTCAATAATAATTCCATGGAGAACGGATCGGATACACCCGATTACATTCTCGCGGACTATATGGTTGATTGCCTAGCAGCATTTGATAAGACCTTGCAGGCAAGAGAGAAATGGTACGATAGAGAAGTAGGTTCTTGGAAAGCTGAACGCAAAATTGTTAGGGGGTGAGTCCATGTTGAGATATTTGTTTGGTCTTTGGTATCAAGAACCACTAGCAGTAATTGGCCCAATAGTGTTCATGTTTGGCGTACTTGTGGCATGTGGGGCTATATACATGCCATACACCATTACTAAAGACGTTCTGGGATATACCTACACCGCCTGTGAATTTTCAGGTGTATGGTGGTCTGACTTTTCATATGAGCAAGAGGGCGAAAACTTCGTGCGGGGAGTAGTAGACAAAACTCATGCCT
>SDBT01007497.1_pt1 | contig 17938 bp, 11 predicted proteins | sample 2277101 | NCBI WGS metagenome assembly SDBT01 (sample SAMN10404973, study PRJNA504765) | marine sediment metagenome | isolation source: marine sediment core GS10_PC15, 103 cmbsf | place: Arctic Ocean: Southern Knipovich Ridge | collected 2010 | reverse complement strand
CGCACGGCCTCGATTTTGAACTCTTTTGTGTAAGTTCGACGTTTCCTCGTCATAGTTTCCTCCTCATGGAATCTCGTAGTTTAACACCTTAACTCGGTGTCCACGAGACGTGGGGAAGTTCAGATCGCCTACGTGCTGCTCAGTGCAATGCGTCGAATCGGGCTGGCCGACACGCCGCACAGGCGGGCACAATGCAGCACGATCCGGCTGAAGTTGTTGAAGGTCGGCGCGCTGGTGCGGATCACGGTCCGGAAGATTTGGATTTCGTTTTCGCAAAGTTATCCATATCGGGACCAGTTTCTGAAGGTTCTCGCGAACATTCGCGGCGCGCCGCCTGTTGTGTTACGTTGCTGACGCATCGCGTCGGCCGATTAGATGCCGCCACGAACGGCCCCAACGTCGGATCGAAGCCGGGCGGTGCGCCTCGGGCAGCCTTGCGACCAGACCGCCACACCCACATCCCCCGTATTCCTCGCCCGCCGCCCATCTTTTCGCATCATTCTCTCTACGTCGACCCCTCCTTGCCCTACCATGCTCATGCATGCCCAAACGCCGCCCAAGATCCAAAAATCCTACGGCTGGTGAGAAATGCGGGCTAGGCAGCCTAAGACACTTTGGCAACAGCTCGCCGTAGTCGGAAGGAACTTGTAATTTGCGGTACTAGCGCCATACCGCTCACGGTCGCCAAGCGATATCAAAACCCTCGCGGCGGAGCCACGTCGCTACTTGCTCGACGCTTCGGTTGTCGGAGACGGGAAACTGCTGGCCGTCGACTGAGCTTGGGTCGCCGTTATATCCGCCGGGGACGGTCGAACTGGCGGCGCTCATTTGCGTGATGCAGATCTTTGCGAGCCGGCTGCGCAACGCGGCCGATTCCCGGGTTGAAAGGACCAGTTCGGCGCGGGGGAACGCGATTCGTAGCGTGCAATAGAGCCGGACGAACGTCTCGTCGTCGATCTCGAACGGCGCGTGGAAGTCCTGCGGCGCCTCGTGAATCCTCGGCAAGCTGAACGCCAAGGTGTGCTCGGGGAAACGGGATTCGAGATAATCGGCGTGCCGGATCATGGCCGAGAGATCCTCGCGCGGATCGGCCAGTCCGAGCAAGACGCCCAACCCCAATCGCCCGATTCCCGCTTCGGCCGCTCGCTCGAGTCCTTCGAGCCGCCAGTCGAATTGTGCCTTGCTGCCGCGAGGATGGTAGAGCGTGTAGAGCTCCTCGTTGTACGTCTCTTGATAGAGCGTGACGCCCATTATGCCGGCCTCGGAAAGCTGCGCATACGAAGCGGTCGATTGAGGAGCGATTTCCACCGCCGGGCAAATACCCCGATCGGTCAATCGCCGAGTGACTTCGCAAAAGTAATCCGTCGTGTCCAGACGCGGAGAGTCGCCGGCGACCAGCAGGATATGCCGAATCTTCCACGCCCGGAGGATGTCCGCCTGCCCGGCGGCCTGGTCGACGCTCAAGTGCTTCCGGTCGATTCGCAGCGGTCCGCGAAAACCGCAATAGACGCAGTGGTTCGTGCAGTGACTCGACAGATAGAGCGGCGCATAGAGCAACATCCGCCGGCCTCTTTCCGGCACACCGAAATGCTCGCGAGACAGCCTCGCCGCGGTGCCGGTCAGTTCGTCCAGTGGAAGCAGCGGGTCGAGACAATCGGCCGCTCGGGCCAGCCGGCCATCGATTGGCTCGGTATTTTGCAAAGCCCGTCTGGGCCGTCTCGCCGGTCGGGGGACGCCTCGAACCAGGTCATTGGCCGCCAGATCCAACGCATCGACCAACTGTCGCTTATCCTCGGCCACGTCTCCCTTCCACTGGGCCAGCAGTTCATAACGCCACCCTTCCAACTCCTCGGCCAATTCGCGACGATGCTCGGGCCGAACGTACTCCTTTTCGGTCAGGATTCGTACGGCTTCGCAGAGCAGCTCCCGCCGCCCGGGCGTACATTCCCTGATCGCTTGGCCCCAATCGGCCAGTTTGAACAGCGTCGGCTGCGAGTCAATGCTCATCGAGATCTAGGTCTTTCGGCTGGTTGTCTACCCACTTCGTAGCAGGGCGGCAGGAGACGCGTGACAGTAATCCTCATCATATCGGCTCGAAGGGGGTTTCGTGAAGGCGTCCGGCCCCTTGAATCCGACAAAGGGGCCCGTTAAGTTATCATGCTGACTCGATAGGCATCGGCGGCTCGTCAAAGAAAATGTGTGGCGGGGCGACTCCGGTTGCCGATCAAGTGCCTATTTGGCCAACTTACTCGGTCTTTTGCAAAAGTCCACCACTAACCTTCGATCCCGAGGATTTGAAAATGGATGAACTGAACGTGGAAGAATTGATTGCCCAGATTACCGGCGCCGACGAGGCAGCCCGGGCAGAGGCTTGGCAAGGTGCCGCCAAGTTTGGTGCCCTCGCCGTGAGGCCCCTGGCAAAGCTCGTCACCAGCGACGAACTCGAGGTAGGCCGCGCCGCAAGACGGGCCTTGTGGAAGATCGTTCGACATGCCGGACGCCCCGATGCGAAGAAGAAGGAAAGCAAGGCCGTCGAGAGCAGGCTCCTCCGCCTGATCGGCGCCGATCAACCGGCGGCGGTCCGTCGCGAGGCCTTTTGGATGCTCTCGGAAATCGGCGGCAGTGCGACGGTCGAGACGCTGCGCGAGATGCCCGAGATTCTCGAAGACAAGGACATTCGCGAAGACGCCCGATGCTGTATCGAGCGGATCCCCGGCGATGCGTCCATTGGAGCCCTACAAGAGGCGCTCGACGCCGCTCCGGAGGATTACCGTTTGCCGATCGCCCAATCGTTGCGAGTCCGCGGCGTAACGGTCCCGGGGCTCCCCTGCCAGAAGCTCGCGCCCGTGAAGCCCACCAACGTCAAACCGGTCGGTCGCTAGGCAGCGTTGCGTCGGGAAATAGTTCCAATCACTCAATCCAAGAGATATTGAAATACCATGAACCAACAAAACAAACTTCGCCGGCGAGAATTTCTCGCCGTGACGGGAACGGCCTTGGCGGTTCCCACTCTTATCCCTTCCGGTGCCTTGGCCTCGGCCGGCCGCAAGGGCGCCAACGATCGGATTAACGTCGGCCATATCGGCATGGGCGGTCGTGCCCGCGGATTGCATCGCGAATTGGGCCGACTGCGCGAAGGCGGCGAGGCCGAGAGCGTCGCCGTTTGCGATATCGACGAAAGCCGTTTGGAGAGCGCCTCGAAGCAGGTCGGCCCGCAGGCAGACGTCTATCGCGACTATCGTTATATTCTCGAGCGGAAGGACATCGATGCGGTCGTGATCGGCACTCCCGACCATTGGCACGGCGTCCACTTCGTGCATGCGGCCGAGTCGGGTAAACATATCTACTGCGAGAAGCCGGCCTGCTGCACGATCGAAGAGAGCCGAGCGATGGTGGCGGCCGCGAAGAAGGCGGGCATCGCTTCGCAGATCGGCTCGCAAGGCCGTTCGCAGCCGGAAGCCTATATGATGCACCGCTATCTGGCCAACAACGTGATCGGGGCGGTGGACCATGTCGAGTGTTTCCATTACCCCAGCCCGAGCGACAATTCGGCCACACCCGACAGCGAGCCGCCGGCCAATTTGGATTGGGATCTCTGGTTGGGTCCGTTGCGATGGCGGCCTTATAACGCGCGTTATTTGCACGGCGTGTTCCGCTGGATGCTCGAGTCGGGTGGCGGACAGATTCGCGACCGGGGTGCCCATGTAATGAGCTGCGCCATGTACTGGATGGGTGCCGACGGGACCGGCCCGGTGACCGTCGAGGCGACCGGCACGTCGCCGCCGAAGGGCGTGTGGGATTCGGCCGTCGAGATGAATGTGACCTATACGTTCAAGGACCCCGACTGGACCATGACGTGGACCCAGATGTCCAACGCGGAGTTGGCGCAGAAGTTTCCTCCCGAGAAACGCGTCGGTGGCGAGCCGGGTGGGCGGATCTCGCGGCCCGGCTATGGCGCCGTTTATCACGGCGAAGACGGACGTTGCATCCATTGGGGTGGCGACGGCGGTACGTGGGCCGAGAAGAAAGTCCGCGAGTGGACTCCGCCCGCCGGTGCCAAGGATGTCTACGAGAGCCCCGGCCATATGGACGACTGGTTCCGCGGCATCAAGACGGGTAAGAAGTGCATCATGGATATCGAGTGGGGAGCCGGCGTGGCCAACCTGTGTATCCTCGGCAATATCTCGTTCATCCTCGGGCGAAAGCTCCAATGGGATCACCAGAAGCACGAGATCGCCGGTGACGACGAGGCTCAACGGATGCTCAGCCGTCCGCAGCGCCATCCGTATCACCTGTAGACCGCCAGGGTACGGACACATGTGTGCCACTGCTTGCTTTGAAGCAGTGCCGCCGAGTCAAGCCTAGAACATCGAAACACGCTCGGGGACTTTGGCCCCCGGGCGTTTTTTCGTTCGTAGTTCAGTCTATCTGAATAGGGGTGGCTGGCGGCATATCGCAGCGGTGCCCCAGGTCCCCACATACTGGGGCACCGCTGCGCTATGCCGCCAGCCACCCGGAATGCAGCCACGCCGAACGCTGAGAATCTCGATTATGAGGAATATGCGTGTTCGAGGCGCATCTTCCGCTTCTCGGATGCCGTTGCCAGGGGCATCTCGGGCACTTGCCGGGGCCCGTCAAGCTATGATTCGCATGAAGGGAAACATACGATGGATTGGCCATTGTTATGGGGTCGTGCTACGCCGCCGCGCACCGTCGTCGAAGTCCAATGAAACAACAACGCATAAGACCGCGGATTCTCGGGCCCTTGATGTTGGCTCTGGGGACACTGCTGGGTTTGTTCCTTTGGGGAACGTACCGAGAGGAAAAGGGCCGCAACCACGAGGAACTGGAGAAATGTCTTGGCGTCGTCGGGGATCTCTTCGCGGCTCGCCTGGAAGAAGACGCTAACATGATGTGCGCCGCATCCGGCGTGCTCGAAAAGGACGAATTGCTACGGGACGCCTTTATCCGGCGAGATCGAGAGGCCCTGCTGAAGCGGGCCAGGTTGCATTTCGATTCGTTGCTTGAAGAGAATCGAGTAACCCACTTCTACTTCACCGACCCGAACCGGGTCAACTTCTTGCGCGTCCACCAGCCGGACCGCCACGGCGACACCATCGAGCGGTTTACCATGCTCAAGGCGGAACGGACGGGGAAGTCTGCCTGGGGAATCGAACTGGGGCCCATGGGGACCTTCACCTTGCGAGCGGTTCATCCCTGGTACGACGGGGATCAACTCATCGGCTACATCGAACTGGGCGAGGAGATCAACCACGTGATCGACGGCCTGCGGTCCACGCTCGACGTGGATCTGTATCCATCGGTTTGCAAGAAGTACCTGGATCGCCGACAATGGGAAGCCGGCATGCGGATGCTCGGCCACAATAGTGACTGGGATCTGATGGGAGATTGCGTGACCATCAGCCCGGAGCCGGTCCCCGAGGGATTGTCGGAGATTCATGCCCGACGATGCGGGGGAGAGAAGACATTCGACTATCACTTGGACACGGCAGATCGGCAAACCCGAGTCGGCTTCCTGCCGTTGGTGAATGCCGGCGGCCGGACGGTGGGTGAAATGGCGGTGCGGATGGACGTGACGGACCGACAGACCGCCGCCGGGCAGAAGATGTTCACGGCAGCCTTGGCTTGCCTGATGGTCGGCAGCGTGCTGTTTGTCGTTTTCTATATTCTCCTCGGCCGAGTCGAGCGGGATCTGGCCGCCGCCCGACGCCGAGCCGTCGACGAGAGCCGGTCGCGGGAGGAAGCCCAGGCAGAGCATACCGAGGCCATCCGAGCTCATCGCGATCGGCTACAGGCGGTGATGGACGGAATCCCCAGCCCTCTGATGGTCATCGGCCGAGACTACAAGATCAGCGTGGCGAATCGGGCCGTCCGCGAGTTGGCCGGAGGGATTGACCCGGCGGAGCACGGACTGACCTGTCACCACGTTTCTCACCATCGCGACACACCGTGCGAAGGCCCCAACGATCCTTGTCCTCTGAAACAGGCCATACAGACGGGAACACCCGTCAGAATGACGCATGTGCATTTCGACGCACAACAACGCGAGAGTACGGTGGACATCACGGCCACACCGGTCTTTGACGGCAACGGCGAGGTCACCCAGATCATCGAGTCCTGTTATGACGTTACCGACCGGGTGCGAACACTCGAGGCAGTGCGGCTGCAAAGCAGCGCGCTCGAATCGGCCGCCAATGCGATCGTCATCACGGACCGCAAGGGATGCATCACCTGGATCAACCCGGCCTTCGCGCAGCTGACCGGCTACCCGATCGAAGAGGCGACCGACCGAAATCCGCGCATCCTCAAGAGCGGTAAGCACGACGAGGCTTTCTACAAGAACCTATGGCAAACGATCCTCGCGGGCAACGTGTGGCATGGCGAGCTGATCAATCGCAGAAGGAACGGGACGCTCTTCACGACCGAAACGACCATTACGCCTGTGCTTGATGAGGAGGGAGAGATCGGCCACTTCGTCGCCGTACTGCAAGACGTGACCGAACGTAAACGCACCGAAACGGAGTTGGAGAACGCCACCCGGGCAGCCGAGGCGGCCAACCGGGCCAAGAGCGACTTCCTGGCCAATATGAGCCACGAAATTCGCACGCCGATGACCGCCATCCTCGGCTTCTCCGATATGCTCCTCGACACGGATCAGACCGAAGCGCAGCGGTCAGAAGCCGTGGAAACAATTCGTAAAAATGGCAAGCACCTACTGACCTTGATCAATGACATACTCGACCTCTCGAAAGTCGAGGCCGGCAAGATGAACTGCGAGAATATCCCTTGTCCGCCGTTGCATCTGCTGAGCGAAATCGAAACGTTGATGCGAGATCGGGCCGATGCCAAGGGGCTCGAGTTCCGCGTCGATTGTGTCGGGATAATCCCCGAGGTGATCGAGACCGACCCAACCCGACTCCGCCAGATTCTCATCAATCTCGTCGGAAATGCCATCAAATTCACTGACTCGGGAAATGTCCGCCTCGTGGCCCAATTCATCGGTGGCGACCATCCCAAGATGCAGTTCGACGTAAGCGACACGGGCATCGGAATTACCCCCGAACAAGCCGAGGGATTATTTCGGCCCTTTGCACAAGCCGACAGCTCCACCGCGAGGCAGTTTGGCGGCACCGGACTCGGGCTGGCGCTGAGCAAGCAGTTTGCGGGGATGCTCGGTGGAAGCATCGTCTTGGCCGATACGCAAACGGGCGTCGGCAGCCGATTTCAGGTCACCGTCGCCGCACGATTGCCCGACGACACAAGGGTGATCGACGGTTCGACGGAGGCCACTGCGCCCATCGCATCTGACTCACCGGTAGGCCTGAAAACCGAAGAAAGCATTTGTCCGGCCGAGTGTACTTCAACGGAAGGCGAGCCGTGTCCATGCTGCCGGGTTCTGGTGGCCGAGGACGGACCGGACAACCAACGGATTATGTCCTTCTTCATCGAGAAAGCCGGGGGAGAGGTCACGGTCGTCGACAATGGACGGCTGGCCGTTGACGCCGCACTAGCCGCCCGCGACGAGGGCCGACCGTTCAGCACCATCCTGATGGATATGCAGATGCCCGTCATGGACGGATACGAGGCCACGACCTTGTTGCGGCAAGAGGGCTACACCGGGATCATTATTGCCGTCACCGCCCACGCAATGGCCGAAGATCGGCGGACGTGTCTTACGGTCGGCTGCGACGACTACGTCTCGAAGCCGATCGATCGCGCCGAACTGATCGAGACCGTACAGAAGTATCTCCCCGCTCCATCGGAGACGGAGGATTGCTGCGGAAGGTCGTAGCGCAGGCACCGCCCTCCGGAACTCCTCTGGACGCGCCGTACGATGGCCCTCCGAGGCCGTCCAGAGCACGGTCTTTTGGACGACCTCGGAGGGCCATCGTACGGGTTTTCGGCAATAGTCCCGGGGGCTAATCGTCGAAGACCGGCTCCTTGCCTTCATAAGCCCGATATAGATCGAGGACCGTCTTCTCGAGCGTCTCCGCCGCGGCCGGATCGACCGTCTGCTTGCACTTCATGGCCGCCTGCATAACGGCGTGCGCCGCGACGAGCCGCCTCACGTACACTCGGTTCGAGGCATCGTCCGTGCCCGGCTTGATTCGCTGCGTCAGGAAATACTGCGCGACGACGTGCTGGATGTTCGTCGCGTGCTGTTCCTTCGTATTGACCCAGCGGACGAGCTGATTGCGAGACAGGGCATCCTCTTTCTCGGCCAGTTCGCCGATCTGAGCTATCGCCTTGGCGATCGTGGTCTGATCCTCCAACAACTCCTCGAAACGACGCTGATCGGCGTAGATTCCACAAGGGACCTCGCAGTGTGCCTCGGCAAGGCGAACGGAACTGGTCAACGCGGCAGCCGTGCCCAGCACAGCAAGCAGAAACATCTTCATCGGTCGTGCTCCTTTGGCGTGAATAAGAACGGACCTCGGATTATAGGCTTGAGGACACGGCGATCGACCCATTTGAGAATCCCCGTCCCATGCGTCCGCTGGCCGGGACGTCCTAAGTGACTATCCCCGACGTAGTTGCAACGACCCAGGAGTCGCGTGCCACGATCCCGATCTACGACCGACTCTTCCGCTACGGGCCCGGCGTAGGGTGCCACTGGCTGCTTGCCAGCGGGTAAACAACACTGGCTGACAAGCAGCCAGTGGCACCCAATCGCCTTCGTCTAGTCGCCGACCTTCTCGGGGACCATCAAACGGGGCGCCGGCTGATCGACCCAACCCGCCTTCCGCTGGCCCTTGCCCGGGCGGTCCACATCGCCCAGATCCTCGCGGGCCTTCTCCGCCAGGGCCAATAGCCGGCGGACGACTTCGGGATTCGCCTCGGCCACGTTGTTGTCTTCGTGAATATCGGCCGAAAGGTCAAACAGTTTCAACTCCGTCCGGCCCTCGGGCTTTCCCCAATTGCGTTTCTTGGAATCCATCGCCGGGAACAGCTTCCACTTGCCCGAGCGAACCGCTTGTAGCTGGTCCATCTGATAATAGTAGAAGGCCTCGTGCGGCGACTTCGCCTCGGGTTGGCCGCTTAGAATGGGCCATATGTCGCGGCCGTCGATGATCCGATCCCTCGGCGCGGAAGTTCCGGCCAGCTTGGCGAACGTCGGCAACACATCGATCGTCGAGGTGACTTCGCCGCTCTGCGTGCCGGCGGGAATCCGGCCCGGCCATCGGACGACGCACGGGACACGCATGCCGCCCTCGTCGGTCCGGCCTTTGCCGCCGCGCAACGGATCGTTGCTGCCGCGATGGTACGAGCCGTTGTCCGACGTGAACAGAACCAGCGTCTGCCGATCGATGCCTTCGGACTTGAGCGTCTTGAACAGTTGGTCCATCGACCAGTCGACCTCTTGCACCCAATCGCCATAAGGACCGTTCTCCGACGTGCCCTCGAAGGCCTTGCCCGGCCGCAGCGGCAGATGGACCGCCGTATGCGGCAGATAGAGGAAGAAGGGGCGGTCGCTGTTGGCCTTGATAAACTTGACCGCTTCGTCGGTGTAGCGAGTGGTGATCGTCTCCTGCGTGACCGGCGCCTCGAGCGTCGTCTCGTCGCGAACCAACGGCAGCGGCACCTCCTTGCGGTTCATGTCGTTGCTGTAGGGGATCCCGTAGTAACTATCGAAACCCTGGCTGGTCGGCAGAAAGTTGGGATGGTCGCCCATATGCCATTTGCCGATACACATCGTCGCGTAGCCTTGCTCTTTCAGAAGCTCGGCGATCGTGATCTCGTCGGGATTCAATCCCTTGCGAGCGGCGGGGAATAGCACGCACAGGTTTTTCTCGTCGACGTGCATATTCACGCGTCGCGGGTAACAGCCGGTCATCAGACTCGACCGCGAGGGCGTGCAGACCGAGCAGGTCGAATAGAAATCGGTCAGCCGCATCCCCTCGTCGGCCATGCGGTCCAACGCCGGCGTGTCCTGTTTCGTCGCGCCAAAGGGCCCGATGTCGGAATAGCCCAAGTCGTCGATATAGACGAGGATGAAATTCGGTGGACGTTTCACTTCGGCGGAATCACGATCCGCGGCGAATACGGCCTGACCGACGAGAACAACAAGCGAGAGTCCGAGTAGCACACGGTGGATGGAAGGCATGGTGGCGTCCTTGATAGTGAGTCGAAAGGTGGGACCGAACGATGGCCCGATTATACCCCGACCCGCCGGCCACCGCAAATTCGGGCGACGGGGGTGACGGTCTGGGGATTCGGGTGCCATGCTCCACGCTTGCGTGGGCATGCTTTGCTGCATCCGAGCATGGCCACGACAAGCGTGGCCATGGCACCCACGTTACTGGCACACCTGCCCTCCTACCACCCCGATTCATCGCCCGGCCGAGAGCAACTCGATCCATGGCCCTATGAAGTAGCCGTGATCGTGATAGGTTCGGCCGCTGATCAGATTGTCGTCGATGACGCACGGCTCGTCGACGAACGTGCCGCCGCGAACCTCCAGGTCGAACTTGCACTTGGCCACCGTGGCCATGCGACGTCCCTGGACGCAATCGGCATAGGCGGGAATCTCGACCCCGTGACATACACTGGCGATCGGCTTGTTCTCCTCGAAGAAGTGCCGCGTGATCCGCACCAGATCCTCGTCATAGCGAAGATACTCGGGCGCCCGGCCGCCGGAGAAGAAGATCCCGATATACTCCTCCGGCTTCACGTCGCGAAAGGCGATATCCGACTGGATCGTATAGCCCTCCCACTCCTTGGTGATCGTCCAGCCGGGCTTCACCTCGTGCATCACCATCTGATAGCGATGCACCTCCGGCCCGGCCACCACCGGTTGAAAACCGCCCTCGATCAGCCGATAATACGGATAGAGCGTATCGACCGTTTCGCTGGCGTCGCCGACGATGATTAGTACCTTTTCCATGATGGGTCCTCACTTTTCTGGTTGTATTCGTCGATGGCCGATTTCCTTTCTTGACTCCTCGCCGGTATAGCAGGGGCGAAGTCAACCCGACGGGACCGGCGGCTAGCGCCTTGCCGCTCACACCATCGCGTCGGCAAACTCCGCCTGCAACGCCGCGAGACTCTTCGCGCCTTGCGAACCTTCGACCACGACGTTCACGCGGACTTCGCTCGTGCTGATGATCTCGACGTTGATGCCCGAGGCGGCTAGCGATTGGAACATGCGTTGGGCTACGCTCGTATGGCTGCGCATCCCGATGCCGAAAACCGATAGCTTGGCGACCTTCGGGCAACTGGTCGGCGTCGGGCAACCGAGCTCCTTGGCCAGCTTCTCGGCGACCGCGACGCTCTTGTCGAGGTCCTCCTGCGGAACCGTGAACGAGATGTTGGCGTGGCCCTGCCGGCTGTTGCTCTGGACGATCATGTCGACGATGACGCCGGCCTCGGCGACCCGCTCGAAAAGCCGAGCCGCCAAGCCGGGGCTATCGGGTAACCCGAGCACCGTGATCCGAGATTGCGACTCGTCCAACGTGATGTCGTCGATCAGCAGTTCCTCCATCCGCTCCATCTGGGCAACCACTTCGGCCGCCTCGCGAGCGTCGCCCCGTGCGGGAGGCAGCTCGACGATCTGGCCGATCCGCGCCGGCTCCTGGTCGAGCGCGAACGCCTCATGCACGGTTCGCAGCGCCTTCTGGGCGTCGTCGCGATTGACCGAGACCGAGATCTTGATCTCGCTGGTCGTGATCATCGTCAGATTGACTCCCTGCTCGGCCAGCGTGCGGAACATCTTTTCGGCGACGCCCGACTGATCGACCATACCCAGCCCGACGACCGAAACCTTCGAGACGTCGTCGTCGTAGGTAAAGCTCTCGGCGTCGAGCTGCTCGACGGCCTCTTCGACGGCGGCCAGCGTCGTCGGCAGATCCTCACGGGCGACCGTAAACGAGATATCGGCATGGCCCTGTTCGCCGATGTTCTGCACGATCATGTCCATGGCGATCTTCTTCGCCGCGATTCTCGAGAAGAGCGCCAAGGCGGCCCCCGGGCGATCCGGCACGCCGCGAACCGTCACATGGGATTCGTTCTTGATCAACGCCGCTCCGCAGACGGCCATGCCCGGGGCCTCGGGATCGTCCGTGATGATCGTGCCCGGCGTATCGCTGAAACTGCTTCGCACATGCACGGGCACCGAGAACCGCTTGGCGAACTCGATGGCCCGATTGTGCATAACGCCGGCTCCGACGCTGGCCAACTCGAGCATCTCGTCGTAGCTGATCCGCCGCACGTGGCGAGCCTCGGGCATAACTCGCGGGTCGGTCGTATAGACGCCGTCCACGTCGGTGTAGATCTCGCACGTATCGGCGTTCAATACGGCGGCCAAGGCCACGGCCGTCGTGTCGCTGCCGCCGCGTCCGAGCGTCGTGATATTGAAATCATCGTCGGCCCCCTGGAATCCGGCCGCGATGACGATCTTGCCCGCGTCGAGGGCGCTCGTGATCCGATCGGTCGAGATCGACTGGATTCGGGCTTTCGTATGCGTGCTGTCGGTGACGATCCCGATCTGAGCACCGGTCAGGCTAATCGCCTCGTGTCCGAGCGAATGGACCGCCATGGCCATCAGTGCGACGCTAACCTGCTCGCCGGTCGATAGGAGCATGTCCATTTCGCGTGCGGCCGGCTCGTCGGTGATTTCGCCGGCCAGTTCGACCAGCATATCGGTATTCTTGCCCATGGCACTAACGACCATGACGACCTGATTGCCTTCACGCTGGGCTCGGATTGCCTTGCGAGCGGCGGCGAGGATCTTTTCACTATCGGCAACGCTCGTGCCGCCGAATTTCTGTACGATGATGGACATGGGGGGAGAGGGGTTAGGGGTTAGGAGCTGGCAGCCTGTTGGAAAAGTTGTGTGCCACTGCTTGCTTTCAAGCAGTGCTGCCGAGCCGGGCCTGAAACCTCGGCAAGAAACACTGCTTGAAAGCAAGCAGTGGCACACAGGTCTGTTATCATGCTATTTCAGGAAGTAACTCATCAACTTCCAGCCTTCGTCGAAGGCCGTCTTCGATCGCTCGGCTGTTGGGTCGTCGTAGGTTGTTGCGTCGTCCGGCTCGACTCCGCTGCCGGCCATGGCCCAGGGGACGAAGCCGTGGCTGTGGGTCTTGGTCCGAAGCGGAGTCGGATGGTCCGGAGACACCAGGATACGATAGTCGCCGTGTTTTTTCAACGCCTCGTGGACCGGGGCCACGATATGCCGGTCGATTTCCTCGATCGCGCGGATCTTGGCCGCCGCGTCGCCTTCGTGCGAGGCCTCGTCGGGAGCCTCGATGTGGACACAGACCAGATCATACCGATCGATCGCTTCGACCGCATAACGGCCCTTCGCCGCATAGTCCGTATCAAGATACGCCGTAGCCCCGGGCACGTCGATCCGATCCCAGCCGATCAGAGCCGCCAGCCCTCGCATCAGATCGACCGCCGTGATCATAGCCCCGCGCTTCCCGTGCATTTGCTCGAACGGGGGCAGTGTCGGCCTGCTGCCAAGCCCCCAAAGCCAGACGTTCGTGGCGGGTAACTTGCCGGCGCTGCGCCGGGCTACGTTCACCGGATGGTCGGCGAAGAGGCCCATTGTATCGCTCATCCACTGAGTCAACCGATCGCTGCCCGGGCCTCGGGGATAGTCGTCGGCCACCGACTTGCCGGTCAGGTCATGCGGCGGCGTCGTTCGTGTATCACGCGAGAACGGCACCTCGCCGCCAGCGGGCCGATAGACCAGCAGGTTGCGATAGCTCACGCCGGGATAGAATTGCAGCCGCTCGTCATCGAGCCCCTCTTGGGCCGTCTTCAGCAGTTCGGCCGCTTCGTCGGTCGAGATATGATCGGCGGTAAAATCCCGCATGATCTGATCCTCGACGGTCACCAGATTGCAGCGGACGGCCCAATCGTTCGGCCCGAGCTCGATCCCTTGCGCGGCGGCTTCCAGCGGCGCGCGGCCGGTGAAATGCTCCAAGGGGTCATAGCCCAACAGGCTCAAGTTGGCCACGTCGGAACCGGCGGCGAGAGACTTCGGCACATTGCTCGAGCGCCCGACCCGACCGGCCGTTGCGACGGCATCCATCGCCGGCAGATCGGCCGCCTGAAGGGGCGTTTGTCCGTCGAGCGATTCTTGCGGCTCGTCGGCACTGCCGTCGGGGATGATGATTACGTACTTCGTATTGGGCATTGTGTTGGGTTCATTTCTTGTTGGCTCAAATGGAAAAAGTGGGAGCCCGAAAATGGGGACTGGCTCCGTCGCTGTTCGGTATGGTCGTGGTAATTCGCGTTGCCGACGGTGCCAGTCCCCTTTTTCGGGCGGGGGCTCCGTGGAAAAAGGGGACAGGCACCGAGCCGACGGCGTTCTCTCGCAGGTCTAGCATCGGTTATGGCTCGGAGCCAGTCCCCTTTTTCCACTCCATGTTCATCTGGCAAGTTTCAACACCGCCAGGACGCCGCGGTGGTCCGACAACACGTCGGCAATCGTCTCGTATCGCACAAACTCCAAGTCCGACGAGACGAGGATCCAATCCAGGCGTTTTTCCGAGCCGATAAAAGTGGCCATGTCGTCGGCCTTTGGTCGATAGGCCGCCAGATCGAGCCGCTCGGCCAGGGTCCGCAACGGCGAGTCCTTGTCCGTCCATTGGCAATTGAAATCGCCCATGATGATCAGCGGACGGTCTCGTTCGGACAGTTCGTCGATCATCCGGCGAATCTGCTTGGTTCGGACCGACTTTCGGGCGAAGTCCAAATGGACCGAGACGAGATCGACTTGCACGTCGGTCTGGCCCGGCCATGGGATCGTGCCGACGACGAATCCCTTGGAGAAGGTCGGCGGCGAAGGGGGAAAGGTGATCGAGCGGCAATCGCTCAGCGGCCCTCGTGACAAGAGGGCCGTGCCATAGGCCAGCTTCATGCCCTTGACATGCTCGCCGCGGCAGAAGTACCGAAATTGGGCTCCCTTGGCCAGATGCTCGACGTGGTCGAACTTGCCGCTCCAAGAGGACGGCCCGTCGGCTTCCTGCAAGGCCACGGCGTCGGGCTTCTCGCGGACGAGGACCTCGGCGATCCGGTCCAAGTTGGCCACGATCGTCTTTCGTCGCTGCAATGCCTGATGCAGGGCGTCTCGGCGTCCGTGGGCAATGTTGAGCGTCATAACGCTCAGCGTGGTTTGTTGCTTCGAATCGGCCGGCGCCGTCGCGTCGGAAACGTTCTCCAAGACGGATGTGGACAAGGAGGCGGTCGCACTGCCACGCGTCGAGAGCGGAACGACAACGGCCGCAATGGCTGCCGCGCCTGCCGCTACCCCGACCGCGACCAGTATCTTCGTCCGCCTTCTCATGACAAGTTTTCCGTCGGTCTTCCCGTTCAGGCCGTCAGTGGCGCACCCGCATGCGAATGGTCCCGCGATGGACACAGGTGAAACGGGCGATGAGTTGTAACGCCTCGTCCATATCCCCCTCGGCCGCCAGATGGGTCATGATAACCAGCGGGGCCACGCCGCCGCCCTCTTCGGTCGTTTCGTGCTGGATGACCGAGGCGATCGAGATCCCGTGTTCCCCGAGCACGCCGGCAATCTCCGAGAGCACACCCGGGCGGTCATCCACGTTGAATCGCAGATAGAAACGGCCCGGCACGGTCGCCGGATCGCGGACCGCGACGGAAGCTTCTCGCTGGGCGGACCAGAGGTCGAGCGTGCGACAGGTAATGGCCATGCGCCCGACGACGGTATCGATCAGATCGGCGACGACCGCCGAGGCCGTCGGCTTTTGTCCGGCTCCATATCCCTGAAAGAAGACTCGGCCGACCGAATCGCCGAATATGCGGATGGCATTGTAGGCGTCGCGAACTTCGGCCAGCGGCGCGCCGTGACGGACCAGGGTGGGCGAAACGTGTAGCTCGAGCCCCTCGTCGACCAGCTTGGCAACCGCCAGCAGTTTCACACGGTAGCCCAACTCATCGGCATAACGCAGATCGGTCACATCGATCGTGTCGATGCCGGTCCGAGGGATCTTTCGCCAATCGACCCGGGCTCCAAAGGCCAGATGGGCCAAGATGGCCAGCTTCTGGGCGGCGTCGCTGCCGTCGACGTCCATCGTCGGATCGGCCTCGGCATAGCCTCGCTGTTGGGCCTCGGCGACCATGGCCGCATAGGGTTCGCCCGTTCGCTCCATCTCGGTCAGGATGAAGTTGCTTGTGCCGTTGAGGATGGCGTGGATCGACTCGATCTGGTTGGCCACCAGGCACTCGTTGATCGCCGCAATGATCGGCACCCCGCCAGCCACCGACGCCTCGAAGGCGATCGAGCGGCCCAATTCTCGGGCCTTGGCAAAAAGCTCGGCGCCATGCTCGGCCAATAGGGCCTTGTTGGCCGTGACCACGTCCTTGCCGGCCTCGAGCAGCCGGAGCATGATCGAGCGGGCCGGCTCCAGCCCCCCGACAAGCTGGGCCACCGCCGTGATCTCGGGATCGTCGAGCACCGCATCGAGGTCGTCGGTCAGCAGGCCCTCGGGCAGATCCACATCGCGAGGTCGTTCGATGTCGGGATCGACGACCCGGGCCAATTCGACCGGTCGGCCGGCATATCGGGCGTTTCGCTCACTGCCGTCGATCAACAGCCGAGCCACGCCCGTGCCGATTGTCCCGAACCCCACAATGGCTACCTTGGCACTTTTCATCACGCCACCAATTCCTATCCTATTAGCCCGGATTCGTAACTACGTTCGCCAGAACGTGGGGCGTAACCCTCGGAGATGCCCCACGTTTTGGCGAACGTAGTTACGGCCCACGTTCCGGCGAACGTAGTTACGACGGTTCCCAGGGCCATGGCCAATCCGGATTAGTCCCTCGAATCCCCTATAGTAGGGTAGCTTGCCGCGATCCGTCAAGCGTCTTGCGGGAATCGGCCAAGTTGCGATACTTGGGGTTTCGGCAATACCTTACATGACAATCCAAAGGAATCAATCGTGGAACCATCGGCCCTGGAATTCTTCAAGACGGCGTTGGAAACTCCGAGTCCCTCCGGCTATGAGAGCCGCTTGCAGCAGGCGGTTCGCGACTATGTGGCCCCGTTTGCCGACGATGTGAAGACCGACGTTCACGGCAACGTGATCATGGCCCGCAACCCGGACGCTCCGCTGAGGGTAATGCTGGCCGGCCACTGCGACCAGATCGGTCTGATCGTTCAGCACATCGACGACGAGGGATTCATCTATATCCAGCCGCTTGGAGGCTGGGACCCGCAGAACTTGATCGGCCAGCGCATGACCGTTTGGACGGCCGAAGGACCGCTTTTCGGCATCATCGGAAAGAAACCGATCCATCTGATGACCGAGGAAGATCGCAAGAAGGTGCCGAAGATCAAGGACCTGTGGCTCGACATCGGCGCGGCCGATAAGGAAGAGGCCGAGAAGCTCGTGCGCATCGGCGATCCGATTACCGTCGAGCTCGGCTACAACGAAGCCCGCAACGGCCGGGCCGTCTCGCCGGCCATGGACGATAAGGCCGGCATGTGGGTTGTGATCGAGGCGTTGCGCCGCGTCGATGCGAAGAAACTCGACTGTGCGCTGTTCGCCGTATCCACCGTGCAGGAAGAGATGGGCTTGCGAGGCGCTCGAACCAGCGCATTCGGCATCGATCCTCACGTAGGCATCGCCGTCGACGTGACCTTCGCGACCGATTGCCCCACGATCGAGAAGAAAGAGGAGGGCGAGGTCAAGCTGGGCGGCGGGCCGGTCGTCTATCGGGGCCCCAACTTCAACCACAAGGTAGTCGATCGTCTGATCCAAGCGGCCGAGGGAAACGACATCGCCTATCAACTGGCGGCGGCCAATCGCCCGACGGGCACCGACGCCAACGCGATCCAGATCAACCGCTCGGGCGTCGCCACCGGCCTGGTCAGCATCCCGAACCGCTACATGCACAGCCCGGTCGAGATGATTTCGTTGGACGACCTGGACAACGC
>SDBT01007495.1_pt1 | contig 17942 bp, 25 predicted proteins | sample 2277101 | NCBI WGS metagenome assembly SDBT01 (sample SAMN10404973, study PRJNA504765) | marine sediment metagenome | isolation source: marine sediment core GS10_PC15, 103 cmbsf | place: Arctic Ocean: Southern Knipovich Ridge | collected 2010 | reverse complement strand
CCCCTTGTGCGTTGGCCGCTTGCACAATTGAATTTAGACTAGAACCAGCAGCTGATGCGCTTGAAGTTAAATTTGACTCAATCGTATTTGCACCGGATCGTCTTGCTTCTGCAATAATAGCAGAAACTTGACTAAGCTCATCAGCCTCTCTTGTACCAACACCTTCATTAAGTGAAGTTGCAAGTCCACTAAGATTTGAAATATCACCAGAAAGTCCTTCGCTTAAAACTCCGCCACCTTCTCCAAGAGATCCAGTAAGATCCAATAAAATACCAGAAAGTGCAGCTGTCTCTTCCTCACCAAGAAGCGTCTGCGTTATACTTTCTTGTGACTCCGTATCGGTAGTTTCAAGACCAGTTCCAGTACTAGCAGATGTCTGCTCTTGTTCAGTTGTAACTTGAGATGTCTGCGATTGTTCAGTAGCAGTTTGTTGTTCTTCTTTTTTACTGCTTTCACTACCGAAAAGAGTGTCAAGAAGTCCCATGATGCAACTCCAAGCTCGTTACAACTTTGAAAGGAATGGTGATTTACCCTTTGAGATATTAGATAAAATTTGATCAAACAATGAATTATCTATACTTGTTTCGATATTCCCAGTTAAAATGGGTTTAACAATAGATAACTTAGCTGGAGTTTTTGCTGTTTCTTTTGCAGCAGGTGTTGCTTTTTCTTTTTGCTTTCGATCAGGAGCAGGCGCTTCTTCACCTTTACCAGAAAGCCCTTTTGCAACTCCAGCTATAAGTCCAGCAGGCGGAACTACTGCGGATAAAACACCAATCGCAAAATCAACAGGATCAAGCGAAATTTTAGGTGATACTTGTTCTGTTACTACATTCTTTTGTAAACCTAAATCTAAACCTGGAACAGCCGTCCCTGCAAGTTTACCAACTAAATCAGAAGCAGCACCTAGAAGACCGCCAACTTCTTCCTTAGTTGCACCAGAAAGCAAATCTGTTGGTTTACCAATTTTAGATTTTTCGCCAACTGTAGCTTTATCGGTTTCTGATTTATCAGCTTTACCTGGCGCACCTTTTTTATCCCCGCCGGACCCACCAGTATCTTGTCCTCTATCAACGCCTGCTTGACTATCTTTTCCGCCTACACCAACTGCCATTACAACCAACCTCGCATAATCCAGCGCCAATTAGTAGGATTAACGGTTCCTGGCACAGCAAAAGATGATTGATTATGCACACCAATAATGGAACCTGCAATAACAGTTAAGTTCGTTGCATCTGCACTGAATGTCACACTTTCATTAGCCGCACCACCACTAAAATTAACTTGCACTTCATCATCAATCGAATAACCAAGATCAGCAATTACACAACGTAATACAATTGAATAAATTTTTGGTCTAGCACCAAGCCCATGAGCAACATTAAGCAAGTTATTAATTGCAACAGTTTGCGGTGTGCTTTCAAATTCTACTGTAAATTTAGCTAACGATAAATCAGAAATACTTTGTGCAGTTACTTTTTTATCGTCGCCACCAGAAATATCTTCAATCGGAACAAGATCACCACTTACGACAGTATCCGCAGCTAAAGAATTAATGTCAAGATTTAATGTTCTATTAGCAGATAAATCACCACCGCCAGCCAAACCACTTGCAGCAGCAGGAGTAATTGTAGTAGTTTTAAGTGCTCTTAAATCATCCGCAGTATCCATTTGCCCCTTTGTTGCAATATCACCCGCAACCGCGCCGTCAACAACTTTCGATCTACCCGCACTATCGCGAGCCATAATTGTTGAAACAGTAGCAGCCGCGGCAGAATTCAAACCATCTAGAAAATCCGCGTCAAGCGCAGAACCAGCCCCATCTACAGTTAAAAGTAAAGCCAATATTTCAGCAGCAGATAGATCATCCTTCGCCGCAGTTTCAATACCGTCTAACTTAGTTTGATCCGCCCCAGTTATAAATCCAGATGCACCAGCCGCAACAGCATCTGGATGTTGAGTTACACCACCAACCCCAATATGATCGGCATTAATAGTCGCAATATCAGTTGTGGCTTGTGCAACTTCCGTAGCTTGTGCGGCTGTCATTTTACCGTCAATACTTGTAGTAGCCGCACTTACATTATCTAAATCTTTTCGTGCTTGTTCAATCCCACCAACTGTGGCGCCATCATGAACACGTAATACATTATCTGTAGTATTGACAGTAAGCTCGCCAATGAAACCGAGAAATAGATCAGCGGCGCTTTTTACGTGCCGAATAAATTGTACTCGTTTTGTCACTAGAAAACTCCAGCAGGTTTCATTTGAAGATCGATAACTCTAAGGAAAAACGATTGATTGACTTCTAGTGCCTTAATTCTAATTATATGATAAACACCGTTGTTATAGCAAATGAAATGTTTCACCTTTCCGGTATTCTCGTCAATACTGGAGTCAACAATATCATCACGTTCTTCTAAAACTTCTTGCTGATCTTGAAATACAGTTTTCCCATCTAATGTACCAATAATTTCTGCGTCATAAATAATGCCAGATATAACACCAGAACCATAATCTTCATCAGATAAACTATCATTTAACCAATCTTCAGTTGTATCAGGTTGAAACGTAAGCCAATCTTCATTTTCTTGACCTTCTGGTGGAATTGTCATTCCAAGCGCCAGATCAGTAACAAGCGTCATTTCATCGGAAAATAACAATTCTGTTTTAGCTGCAAATAATCCAACATCAATAAAGGAATCAATACTTTGAAATTCTCTTGCATATTTAAATCACTTTTAATAAGATTTGGATCACATGGTAAAGAAGGTTGTCTTGTCGTAGTTTCAGTTGACGGACTAAGATAAGTTAATAAATCGCCAAATTCATATAAATTAGTTCCAGCCTGAAATACACGTTCATCGAATGTTTCCATTTGAATGTTCGAAACACAAATAGCAACTCCTTGTTCAAATCGTGATTTACCTTCAAAATCAGCATGGAATAGATGAAAATTATCAGGTAATTTATCTCCAGCTAAACCATCAGGATGTGCTTGCACTGAAGGATCGTCGACAAAACGATGTAAACAACCATTGAGACAAAAATAACCAAAGTTGAAACCTTTAAATACACCATCTGCAATAGAAAGTTCACCAAAATTTTGATGATTTCGATTAAACGAGCCCCATTCATCACGTGCAAGATCCAACACATAAGCTAATGTAAACTTAAATACTTGTTGTGCTTCGGCAATAGATACAATAAGCCATTGTCTATCAGGATAATGAGTTAATTTAAACACACCTACAACAGATAAATCAAACATTGGAAGTAATTCATTCTTGAAAAATTCATTCATTAACGGCTGAAAAACTTCCGGTAACTTACCAGTTGTAGTATAAAATCCAGATTTAGTCAACATCACATGAGTATCAATACCAATTAAAATTATTGTATATTGCGACAAAGGAATAAAATCAGTATTATTAGTGAGCGCATCATATCTAAATGGAGATAATGCATCAATAGTTTGTGCTTTAATAATCCCGGTGTCAAGATAAGCCAAAAATCCATCCGAAACAGGTAATAGAGCTAATGGATTTCCACTACCCCCAATAGCTATCGACTGTTGCCCAACTTTCTTTTCAATATCCGTAGCAAGATCAGTACCATTATCAAGTGCAGAATGTCCAATAACTGTAGAACCTAAAATAATCAATCGTCCAGCAGATTGTGTTATAAAATGTGGATTAAGCGGAACATTTGTTGTAACTTGATCCCATTTATCTGTAAGCGGGTTATAAGAGATTATAACTCCGTCTTTTTTTAGAAAATAATGAACACCGCCAACAAGCGCTGTAGTCCAAGGATATGCAGCTAAATTCTCCGTAAACGTATATAAAGGTAAATAAAGCTGAGAAACTGTATCGTATGCAAAAACCGCATTAGTACCAAACAGAAATATTTTATTTTGCACGCGAAATGTTTTGAATAAATGTGCGTTTTCTAATTGTTCATAAGTTATTAAAATAGAACCAAACGCAGAAAATGGGCCTTTTGCATTAACAAGAAAATTCTTACCGTCAACTACAAATTTATCAGGAACTTGACGATTATCCTGCGCTAGAATTAATCCACGAATTATTGGATGAATAGTCATTTAAAGAGCTTCACTTTTATGGATTTCAACACAAGAAACCGTTAATTTACTAACTACTAATTCAGCATCTTCTGTCAACATAAACATATTGTCAGAAAGTTTTACTGCATATTGCATACAAGATTTTAAATTTAAAAATGCATAATCAACTTTAACTGAAGAACAAGGTTGCCCAACAAGACAAATAACAACAATAGCTTGATAGATAAAAGGCACAATATTTTACCTCATATAAAGTTCATATTTTGCGGTAAAGCTTTCTGTATCATCTACTTGAATTGGATTTGGTAGCAAACCAGAATAAGCAAATAACAACCCCGCAGTTCCAGATACTACATTGCACATAAAGAGCCGCTGGAATGTCCGGCTAAAATTACCACCAGATGCAGTATATGTTATTGTCAATGATTGAAGTCTATTCGCATCTCCAATTGCCCCTAGAACTGGCCAACCAGTTGCATCTCGTGAAATAGGTTGCCTTGCATATCCAAATGTCAACGTAGGTTCAGTTGTAATCGTCGCAAGTGTATCAGCATCAGTTGGTACTTCTTGGCATAATCCAACAAAGAAATTACCACCAGCTGCCACATCAACTACATCAGCACGCCCTATCATCTTCAAAAATGAAATTTCACCTTCATCAACAATGATATTCGGAATAACAATTTCCTTTGGCGTATCTGGATAGATGATATATCGACCGGCAAGCATCATCGAAGTCCTCCACATTCCGCTTCTGTTTGTTCCAATTTTCGACTTATATCTTCAAGATCTTCTTCTAAATCAAATATCCATTTTGCATTTACAGCTGGTTCAACTGCTGGTAAACTAAAAAACTGGCGTGCATTAAATAATTCGCGTCTAGTCGCACGTAAATTATCATAAAGAATTGTAAATTGGTTTTTACAAGAACGTGCGTCCACTGTCGCAAATTCACTACGCGTACCCCAAGGACGAATTATATCATAAGTTGTAAAAAGAGCAGCTAAAGTAATTAAAAATAACATCCACGCATTCATCCGTTTAAATAATTCGTACAAATTAGGAAATCGGCTTTGCATCAGATTTCTGCCCACACCAACGCGCACCATCAAATAATTCATCTGGATTTTTTCTAAGTTGTCTAATAAAGTCAAGCGGTAAAGGTATTTCCTGCATATCAACTAAAGCTTGAAGTGCTTTATCATATTCACCATCACTTATGAGTTTTTGTATTCTAGTATTTTGAACTTGAAAACATGTATCTTCAACCCAAATTAAACGGTCTAAATCTTCTAAAGAATAATCTTGTAATTTTAACTGTGCTTTTGTCGCAGCATCAACAATAGAAGCAAGATTTGTTGAACAACCAAACAACAAAACCGACAGTAAAACTAAAATAAGACTTCGCATTTCTCAACCCTCCACACTGATGATGACGCCGTCTCTAACACGAATTGTCTTTCCGTCCGTAGTAGTAAACTGCGTCGTTGGACCCTCTGCAAGCAAATCGCGAATAATAGAAAAGTTTTCATATAAATAACGCATCTGGTCTACATCCTCAAATGGAGGTGAAATATTAATTGAAACTGCACCAATAAAAGCAGAACGAACTGAAAATATTACAGGAAGTTTTTTGTTTAAATTGTATAACTGTAATGGAACAATAATGTTAATATCAACAGCACCAACTTCAATTACAGGTATCTTACCATTCAAATTATAAGCTTGAATTGGCACTATAACATTAACGCCAGTTTCTATTGTCGGAATTTGTTTATTCAAATTAAACGCTTGAATTGGAACAAGAATATTTACGCCGGTTTCTATTGTTGGTAATTGTTTGTTAAGATTATACAACTGTAAAGGAACAAGAATATCAACTCCTTCAGCAGCAGTAATTACAGGTACTTTACCATTCAAACTAAACGCCTGTATCGGGCTAACTATATTAACGCCAGTTCTAATTAACGGAACCTGTTTATTAAGACTGTAAGCTTGAATTGGAACAAGAATATTTACACCAGTTTCTATCGTAGGAACTTGCTTATTCAAACTATAAGCAAAAACTGGTACTGCTATATCTACGCCACCACCAACAACTGCTGCACCAATTCTTGGCGATTGTAAAAATGGTTGAAAAGGCCAATAATATTTATGCGCCCCAACAAATCCAGCAATATTATTCTGATGTTGAATAATTATCATGTTGCATCACTATGTGCCAGTTCGCGTAATAATAGAAACAAAACTGTCATCCGGCGCACCGGGTGTACCGCCAGTTGCTATAAATCGGAAAGTAATTTTACCGCCATTCATGTCAGCAGCAGAAGCATCATATTGATAAATACCATCTCCAACTTCAGCAATAGTTCCTGTACCAGCAGCAAAAGCTGCTGAGTCAATTGACCTTGTTACAGCCATCCCTGACGCGCCCGTAACTACTGTTACATGATCAGAGGCTGCGACAAAAAGGAATGGAATATTAGCAAGTGCAATATTAGCTTCAGGTAAAAGCGCATCTGCAATTTTGTTAACCGCCGCAGCAGCTAAAACATTTGCGTCAATCGCATCAGTAGCAAATTTAGCAGCAGTTATAGCAGCACTGTTAATCGCAGCTGCATTTAAAACATTTGCCGCCATAGCTCCAACTGAACTATCTACACGTCCCGCAATTAACGCATTTACAAGACTCATTCCTGTTGCTGTTCCAAGCCAAGATTGCACATCAACACTAGGCATTGGAATAAGCACATATTGTTCTGTAGTAATTGCAGAACTCATTGCGGGAGCAAAAGTAATTCTATCAGCGGCAGCATCAAAATCAGTAACAAGTCTAGCACCACGTAAACCGCCACCTGCCGCAAAAAATACTATCATATAACCAAGAAAATGATCATCAGCTTCACCACGGGCATCATCAACCATTGTAGTTGCTGTACCACTATCTGCTGTTCCATTAACCGCCGCAGTCATCCATCGGCCAAAAGCATCAGCGGCACCAATACTACTAGCTAAAGCTTTCGTATTTACATCAGGAAGAGCCGTTGTAAGCGTAACAAGCGTATCTAACCAACGTTCTACATTAACATCCGGAACTCCGGCAGTTGTTGGGTCTGGAACAGTTGTACCTTTAATTTGAATTTGATCAACTTGCAACCTATCGGTGCTAAAAAAACTGTCCCAAACATTATTTGGGACAACCATAAAATCTTTCCACGCGGGAAGACAAACTCCAGCTTCTTCATATTCTACATGTAAAGTACCTAATGCATTTGTATCAGTTGCGCTTAATTCAATTCTATAATAACCATCAACATCATGAACAGGCGCTGTTCCAGAGTCACGATCAGTCATTACTGCGCCGTTTTTAGAAATCCTAATACCAGTTGTTGCATTATCCATATTTGTTGCAAGACCAGTTTCAGGCGTAACACCATCGTCTTTATCGACAAAGGGGCCAAACTGAAATGTTCTTGCTTGATTTTGTCTTAACCAAAGCATTACTGATGCCCCATAGCCAAATGATCAAATACTACTGGAACAGGAATACCACCAGCAGATTTTACAATAGTAATACGCATAGTTGCATGAGCATCGGCAACTTTACCTGCTACAATAAAAGTAAAGTCAAATGTATCACCATCAGCCACATTAACAGAATAAAATTTAATTCCCCACACATGTTCTGTATAATCAGAAGCAGTTAATATTCTATCGTTAATAACACCGTCTGTACTCTGTTCACCATCATCAAAAGTATTTGCACCAGCAGTCAACCCATCTGTAACACGTTCAACAGTAACAGTTTCATTTGTCAATCCTGCCGTATCAGTAGATATTCCAGCACCGCCATCAGAAGTAGGAACAGCAACATCTACATCTACATTTTTATCATATTGTATCTGCCAATCATGCATGGCATCGCCGTCAACCCCAGATTGCTCTTCGACGGCCATACGAACTTGAATAACTTGGTCACTATCAACTGTTAAGGAATGGTTGGTATCTTCAGCTTCTTTCGCCGTACTATCCGTCTCATCCCCGTCACCAGCATAAAAACGATAATGAATTTCTTTTGGGCTGAACATTGCTACCATTATGAAATCCTTTTATCCAAATATTTATCATCAAGTGCAAAAGCTCTCATATCTTGAAAGAATTTGTCGTCTAATTCCTCACCTTGTAAAACCTTTTGTGCTCCTTCTTCTGTTGCCCAATAGCGTGATAAACCAAATAAATCATCTTTGCCGCCCCATCTTTCCGGAATTCCTAATTTCTTATTAGCTTTCTCCCAACAAAAGAAAGTAGAACATCGAAGTTGAAAACCTTCTACGTTACTAGGCGCTTCTTGTTTTACAATAATTGCGCCCATCGTCGGAGCTTGCATAGCATCTTCAGTACCATCACCAGTAAATGAGGAACGATCTTTATAATAGATACGGAATTTCATAATATATTTATGTCTTCGTAATAGTAAATACACCACTACCGTTAAAGGTTACTTTGAAATCTGTTGTATCTCCAGCTGTTTCATCTTGACCAAAATCAATATCACACATAAGCAAATCAGCCGCGGGTACGGTAGAAGTATCGGAATAGATTAGCGCATGACGTGCAGGTCCAATTGATCCACCAGATGCAGTCCATGTATTATCAACAGCATCCCAAGTTTGCACACCTGCTGCTGTTACCCAGGTTGGAGTTACAAGATCTTTTCCTGGATTAGTGTAACCAAAGGCTGTTGCAAGAGCATTTGCAGAAACAGCAGCACGATTTTCATTCGTAGCAGTAAATGTATGCACACTATCATACAATTCAATTTTGAACGTATCATCATCCAAATCAATGCCATTGTCACCGAAGAACTCAGCGAACTTATCGTAAAAGTCAATCGAGACCGCCATCGGAGTTTACTCCTATTCTGGAGTTTTTGATTTTAGGCCAAAATGCCCAAGAGGTACTTCAATATTCACTCCAGACTTAATTTCAAGTCTCTTAACGGCAGCCTTAGCTTCATATTCAAAAATAACAATTTGATCCATTAAATCGGCAGCCTTCTTTTGCTGCCGAGATTTTGCTATATCTGTAATTCCTTCACATGCAATTTTCTGCAAACACTTATTTACCGCCAACTTCATACGGTAAACTTGCTGCACAACACGAGGCGCGTCGGCACTTGGAACTTCTAATGAAAAGTCAACCATTTTGCCTTATCCTTGTTCCATCGGGGCCGATAATTTCAGTTAATTTATTCTTCCCTTCACCGAGAAAACCGCCAATACCACCTTTTGAATCTACATTATACTCCATACCGCATCTTAAACAAACAATTTTCCAAATCTTGCAAGCATCTTTCTGTGGTAATACATAAAGACCAAACTTTCTACTAGATATTTTATGTGCTTTGCAATTTCCACAGTCAAGTACTATATCCTTAATTGGAACTATAATATGTGTAGTTGGAATTTTTGAACGTACACGCGATTTAGGCATCAGCGACCTAGACTTTCCACAACTTCACCGAGAATAATATCTTGCTGCAAAGATTTAAACAATGCAAAACTAGAAGGTGCACGTGGATCACAATTAACCTTAAACACCTTTGCAATAGTGCCTTCTAAAACAGTATCATACCAATCAAATAACATCCAATTTGAAACAAGTGCTTCTGCGGCATCATCTAATGCGGTAGTACCAAGAGTTGTTTGATAAACACCATTGCCGTCCAAATACTGCCACTGTGCTAAATCGGCAAAATATCTTGCAGGACGCTTTGTCGTTTCAAAATAAACAAATGGGGTAAAATAACTATAATATGCAAGATCAATCAAATCTCCCACAGCTACACCTTTAAAAGCGAAATAATCCGTTGCACGATAATAGAAAAAATCAAAATCTTTTTGTCTTGCACCAGGTTCTCTAAATTTAGGATAGATTTCATTTGGAAATCTAACTGTATGCATTATTCTAAAACTTGCTGGAACTGTCCAAATATGCGGATCAGCAGTCGCTGTAATTTGATCTTCAATAAAATCTCGTTTAAATGTTGCTTTGACTTGACATTCGCGCATTGATGCTCGCGCGTAGCCAGTCATCCGCGAACGCTCAACTTTACCGCGCCCAGATATTCGAATTGCATCGTCAATTATTTGCGAAAATGTACCAAGTTCTTGCGTGCCGATAACCATTATCAATCATTCTTCGCAAGTGCGGCAAAAACATTACTTGGAGTTGATTTTTCTTTTTCCGCTTTTTTGGGATCATACGGGCCAACTAAAGGATCAGGATCAGGCGGACCAACAGCACCTGGAATTTCATCCGACATTTCAAGCAATTCATCAATCCTATCGCGATTACTTTGAATATCACTCATTAATTCAGTAATAACTTCTTCTGCAACACCAGCTGTACGCATCCTATCAGTTTCTTCTTTCATACGCGCCATTGTTGCTGGGTTCATATCTGCTGCCATCGAGCCAGTCACACCTTTATTTTGCTCCAATACCATTTTTTGGTGCGCACGTGCAAGCTTCTCGGCCGCAACGATATCAACTTTTTGAATCAATTGACTAATAGCCGGTTTACTTGCAATAAGACGATCAAGTTCCTTAATTACGTCTGGATCAGTTAATACAACTTGTTTGTCTTTAAAACGCAAATAAAAATTTTCACCTTTAACAATCATTCGCGTACGAAAACTGGGTGCAGTTGGTGAAATGTATGTTACCGGAACAACGTCTGTCATCTTTCAACTCCTTGTTACAACAAAGGGGTGCAACCAAAACCAAAGAGAAAAGTTCCGACTGCACCCCTTTACCAACAAGATTGACCTACGACGTTGCTACCGCAGTATCAATCCCAGTGAACTTACCGCCAGTTTTTTCGGCGCCATACTGGATGCAAAGCTCCGACGTAAAGACGCCAAAGTCCGCATCTGCGCCGGCGCGCGAACCGTCAACGTCATTGTTATCATGATGCGTCCGACGAAGCCAACGCATTTTGATTGCGCCAGGATGAAGCGTGTACAAATCCTTCGTCCAAAGATCCGACTCATTGAACAAAGGATGTGTCATCAACGTAATATCACCAAATGGTGTTACCCACCTGTTAATTTTGAACCCAAACTCCGTTTGATTTGGAGCCAGATTGTTCACGCCATCAAAATGCGCGATTTTGTTGATGACGGAAAGAACGGTATTACCGCAGAATGCGATCCGTTCATTCGGTTTGCCCTTGATATTGAACTTGAAAATATCCCGGAAATGGTCGTTCAAATCAGTTTGTTCGACATTCGTCGATTGAGCCAGCACATTCGTTGTGATCTGGTTCAAGACGCCGTCCATCGTACGGAACGGCTTGTTGTTCTTCACACCAATTGAACGTTTGCCGAACCAAAGTGCGCGTTCGATATCTTCGGCGTGAAACAGCGCAGCATCGCGCTTGTTTTTCGCTTTGATATTTTCCGTATGAAATTCAACCTTGCTCGCAGTTCCCGTAACATCCCAAGCGTTCCGGAAAATCTGCATGTAGTTATAACGCGGGAAGCCAAGATTGGCAACTGCCACCGGCTTTGCACTTCCTTCTTCCTGCGCCGTTGCAATCCGCTGGAACGGCTTAGGAGTACTGGAACCATCAACCGCAACAATAGTTGTATCAGCGAACCCACGAATAACCGTGAGAGTTTTGGTGGCATCCACAACCGTGGTGACGAATACGTATTCGCCGGAGGCTTCAACCATGAAAATCTGGCCGGGGACAATATGCGACACATCATCAACGACAATGGTAACACCACCAACTGCATTGTTAGTAATGTTGACATTGCCCGAGATATGATTTTCCTCGAACCATGTTACGATTGTATCGACCGCATCAGCAGCTTCCATACCCGATGAAAGCGCAAGCAATGGGGCCGATCCAGTTGGATCAATACGAAGCAGTGCAGATGCAAAGTCACCTTTGCGATCGCCCTGAATCCCTTGATCAGATGCAAAAACGCCCTTGACCGCCATTTGTTTTTTCTCCGTTTGTTAGCTTTGTTGAACATACGCTTAAAGTTTTCATCCTATCAATATCTTCGAAATCATTACAATCATTTTCATTTCCTGGAGTTGTATTTCGAATTCTACCTGTCCCTTTAGGAGGCTTATTAATCCCAAGATATTTACTAGAAATTTGATGTGTACGTTGAAAGAATTTCTTTACATTGGCAATTGCAGATGGAGCATCTTGCCCTTTTTTCATAAATTGCGCCAACACCGCTTTAGCGATTGGTTCAATTGCTGCATTTTTTGTAAAAGGCATTTCGACGTTCATTGATTGAACAGCCAAATCGCCATGAACATTTGAACGACTTTTTGAAACTGCTTGTTCAACCGCTGCATTAACACGCGAAGTAATTAATTTATTTGTATCAATCAAGGCACGTTTAAATGTATTTTGTGCAACTTGACTAAGTGCCGCATTTAATGCTGCTGGATCACCAGTAGATAAACCTTCATAAATCTTTGAAGCGTCCACGCCATCGGTAAAATTAATTTTACCGACATAATCTTTGATAAAAGCATCACCAACAGGTTTCTTTTCTGGCGTTTGTTCTTGTGGCGGCTTTTCTTCACCGCCATCTTCTGAAGGTTGCCACAAATCCTCGAAAGTGTCTACGTTATCTTTCCCGTTATTTCCTTGTTGTTTTTGCTCTTCACCTTCACCTTGATTTTGCGTTTGACTTCCAGCATCGCCACCAGTACCAGCATCACCACTGCCACCTCCGCCGTCACCAGCATCTGGTGCATAGTTTATCCGATTGAACAACGAGTTCATTACGAACGGGAACATTTAACTATCCTCTTCAGCAACTTGATGTTTATAGAAAGTGTTAAACAAATCATCAATCATGAGTATAAACCCTTCTATATAGACTATTTTCTCCTGTAAAGCAAAATAAGTACAAGCAAATTTAAGCGCATCATCGCCAATAGTTAGCCCACATAATTGTTCTTTTACTCCGCGTAATTCAAGATCCAAAATCTTTTTCAATGATCCATTAACAGCAATCTCAGATAATATTATTTTTTCCGCTTCGCTAAGCTCGCTAAGAAGATAATACATTAATTATCTGCCCATTCTTGATATTTGCGCAATACCGGACCAGCAAAAAATGCCACTATCGTCACAACTATTCCAACTTGAAAATCTTCAAGCACCCATTTTGTTTCATCAAATCCAGTATTCCAAACCCAAGCAGCTATAGTACCCACAGCGCCGCCTATGCCTGTTGCCATTACTTTAGGTTTTCTACTACGCATTGACATTATCTTTGTCCTTGTTGCTGTTGCTGTTGTGCCGCAGCTTGCTGGAGTAACTGAAATGCCTGTTCTTTCTGCTCTGTCGTAAGTTTACTAAATCCAGTCTTCTTCCTAAACTGTTTAAAATCTGTCTTATCGCCTTGCAATGTAGTAAGATAATCAATCATTGCAATAATGTCCATTTCTTGTGCCATTTCTTGGTTTTGTAATATCATATTAATAGTTTCTCTCATTCCTTCTGTTATTGAAAGTTTATCAATACCTTTTAATCCATCTGCTATATCAAATTCAAGACCAGCTCCCCTAAACTGTGCTGGATTAATTTCTTGTAATTCACCATTCTCGTTCAATATTTCTACGACTTCCTGAAACTGCAAAATATTATACATCTGCATATGTCGAATTTTGGTAAAACATTGACTATCGGCAATTTTAGCCATTTTATGATTACGTCTATTTGATGCTTGGACAGTAGCCGCTGCTTGATAACGTGTCGCACGTTCGAGATCAGCTACTTGGCGTAATTGATCAGTAGGCAAAACACGTTGCATCAAATCGCCAGATACTGATATATCTCTTAATGTATTATCGGTTTGTGGGCTATCGTTAAATTGCACAAATGCACGACGCAAATCCATATCCATTGCACTTGGATTTGTCGCAATTTTAGCAGCCGTAAGATCAACATTATCTAAATCAGGAAACAATCTTCTATTGTAAACGGTAACGCCGTATAAAGCTTTTCTAGCCGCCCGTTGATGCACATTAATTTGGAAAGAAGCAAAACGTTGAAATGGAGTTAAGATTTCAGCATAACTTTTTGTTTGACTTTCAAATCCATCTTCCCAAGGACGCCCAATAGCTATTGGCAAATATCCATGAGCATTTGATTGAAATTCAGCCGCAATAATATGCTTCGCCCCAACAATAGTAAATTTCCATATTTGATATTCATTAATATCACTAAGACCAAATTCACTTGGATTAAGCCACATATACGCTTTTACAATTTCAAAACCCGCATTTACTTCTTTATCTTGCCCCATTGAAAGTATATTCACAAAATCCGTACCAGAAGATTCACCTCCAGAAGAACTAGCTGGATCAAAAGCTCTAATAGTTGGCTTAGCCCGCCAATACGCAACACTCCCCCGCGGCAATTCATCAATAAAACGCTCGATGCCAAATATATTATTATTCTGTTCTTCAATTCGTAATCTAAATACCGTCATTAATTTAACCGTAGCAAAAAACTCACCCTTTAGTGGCATATCCACAGCATCAACAGCAGGATCTAGTAACGTATTATACGGATCAAATGCCGTAACACTATTACCAGCAAAAACTACTTGAGACTCTATTTGTGGTTCTTGAGTTTCTGTGTTCCCAATAACATTACCAATTATTTCTTCCCAGTGGACTGTTAACCCACCAAGATTATACCGAAGCATATTTAAAATAGCTAATGCATAATGTCTATAATGCTCAAAAATCTTATCATTTTTATTCATCAACAACGAAAAACCTTTTGCAACATCCTGCTTAGCCGCAACCGCTATAGCAGAATACATACCATCATCAGGGGCAAGTAATGACATCAAATATGTAATTGCTTCATCAAGTTGCACAACAATTAAAGGAAGAACAGTATCAACAACTTTTGGCCCTTTTCCTAATCTGTTATCTCTCTCACGACGACTATCGTCAGTATCTAAACGAATAAAACCAGCAAGCTCCCTATCAATAACCTCATACCTATCTGCAAGCGCATCACGAAATGGTTTTGCGAAATCAAGACGTTTTTTAATATACTGTAGTAAATGTTCATGCTCAGCTTCAGAAACGAACATAGTTTCAGCAAGTTGGATTTTTGCTGATTTCTTTGCTTTTCTGCGTTTCTTGTCTGCCATTAGATCTCCGCCACAGCATACCCACTAACAACGGCTCCACTATAGCCACCCTCAAATACACTATCCATTATTTCTGCAATATATAAATCAATCATTTGTGGACCATACGCACAAGCATCAATTTCATCATCTTTATTATCGCGCTTACTTGGATTATATTGCAGCAACTGTTCCGTTATTACAAAATCACCTTCAGTTAAAGCATATTCTCCTTCTTTAATCATCGCAGCCCAAGAAGCCAATCGTTGTGTTTTTCGTACTCCTGCGATTAAAGGAACAAATATAATTCCTTCAATTTGGTCTAACTCACAAAGATAAGTATACACAGGTTTTAATGAAGCTTGATATGCAGTATTTTCAATACCAACATAAGAAATTCGCCAACGTAATGCCATACTTACAATTATTCTAAACAATTCAATTGGATCAATACCAGTTCCACTTTGTAGTTCAACTATTTGCCAACAATCACCAACCCAACCGTGACAAGCTATTGCCGTTTTATGCGCCCATGACTCTTCAGAAATAGCCAAATCAATTGTAATAAATCCATATTCAATTTCACCATCCATAACTGACGGTCTATAGTTTAAATCACTTGGTCGGATTAACCCAAGACCTGCACCAAGCGGAAGATTCATCATCTCCGCAAACCAAACATCTAACATACCAGCTTTTAAATATTCATTAAATTCCATACGTAATTTTGAAAGCGGCCAAGCATCTTCCCATAATGGCTTACCGTTTGCCAATAGACAACCATAACGCCGCGAGAACCAATATTCACTATTACAATGCTCATTTAATAAACAAAAATTAGAAATCATATTCCCAATTTGTATCATCTTGCTGTTAAATTTATCTAAACATTTTCTAAAAGTACCATAAAACCAACGCTTTAATTTGATAAACAATTCTTTAGTCGCAATATTTTCTGTATCTTCAAGATCATCAATAATTGCTAACTGTGGACGTCTATGTTTAATATTAATTCCTCTAACAGATTGACCGGCACCAAGCGCGCGTAACATACATTCTTTAGTAAAAGTTCCACCAAGTTCATCTGGTAGATCAATGCTAAAAACATAAAAACCAATTCCATCTTGCTTCTTTTCAAATTTTATATCACCATACACAGTACGAAAATTATCACACATTAAAAATCCTATTACATCATTAACTGCTGGAACAGCTGTAACTAAGACATTTGAAAGATAAACAGCAAATTGATATGGAGAAAATAGAAAATACCAAACACATGCTAATTTTGCTAATGTAGTTTTTGCATGATCTCTCGGGAGTGCAAACGCGCACCTTTCAACATCTGTAGATGTCATCAAGTGAAACGTATCAATATGAAAATCAGGTACAGGTTTTGTTAATTCATCACCAAGGAAAAATTGAATAAAAAATTCCGCATCATGTTGCAAAGCATATCTAATTTCCGCTACATTCATTTGTACCGGATTGAATTGTTGACGGAGCACTACGCAGTACTCACAACATTATGTATTGTTTCATGATCTATAAAAATTCCATCTTCATTAACTATAGGCACAACTTTCCAATCATGCCAACCAAAAGTTACATCACCACCTAAATCAGCAGATATAGAAGTCCTATACTCCAACTGCGCTGATGCGGCTTTCTTAACCCAACGCAATTCAATTTCCATAATTACATTTCCATTTTCTCTTGATGCGGAAAGAAATCAAGATCAGGTTCCACATCTTTTGATCGAACAAGTAATTTCTCAACACCATCAGGTGAAAGAAAATCAGAAGCTTTCTGTACTGGTTCCTTACGATGCTTATATGTTTGCAAATTCAAAACACTACTATCACCATTCTTTTCACCATTCACAAGAACATTATTCTGCTGCAACTTATCAACAAAATTAGCTGTAAGATGAAACACAGCACGCGCGCCCTGCCGACCATCAATCGGTTGGTTACCAAGTCTCCCGCGTCTTTGCGCTCTATTTGCCATTGTCGCCGCTCGGAGTGAAAAATCAGCATCCATATTATGATCTAAAACTTGAATTATATTATTCAATGCTAACGCTTCAATTTTATCCCAACCCTCATTCAATGTATTATTCTGATCAAATTTATCAGCTGCCAACCCCTCAAGTATCTTACTGAATTCTTCAGTTGCAATAATCTGTGAAATCCGTCCTTCAGTTAACCCAACAGCCTTTGCAATATTGACTTGCGGCACGTCAAACAAAACCATTCTGGCAATCTTCTCCAGTCGGTCTGGTTCAACTACTACAACATCACTACTCATACTAACAAATTCCTAACCAACTTCCCCTTCCTTCATTCTCAAATCATACCCCAAATCTATCCCCAAATCAACAACATCCTAATGAAAGTTTCATGTTATTTTCATCCCTCATAATGCAATCTAAATTCTACTTCCATTTGCAATTTGTAATATATTTTAATTCAGAAATTTAGGGAATCTAGGAGTGTGTTTATTTATACGCAGGCGCCTCCCTGGGAAAATGGGGGGAACCACCCCCCCTTATTCTGTTAGCCACCCCCGGTTGCTATTCCCTGGTGACCTGCACTTCCTTGATGTTCAGCCGCCGCCGAAGCCAGCGAATGATCGTTCCGAGCGGTAAACCATTTCCAC
>SDBT01007494.1_pt1 | contig 17943 bp, 17 predicted proteins | sample 2277101 | NCBI WGS metagenome assembly SDBT01 (sample SAMN10404973, study PRJNA504765) | marine sediment metagenome | isolation source: marine sediment core GS10_PC15, 103 cmbsf | place: Arctic Ocean: Southern Knipovich Ridge | collected 2010 | reverse complement strand
TTTTTGATTCACGCAGTTGACTTCGTTCGCAAAAAAGCATATTTCCCAAGTAGTACATACACCATGGGATCCACTCACATCTCCACAGTCGATTCAGGAGGTGAATATGCAACGCTTCGGATTTTTGGTCCTTTTCCTTATGGCACTGATCTCCATCGTCGGATGCACGGATCAAACGAGGGTCATGATGGACGCCGCAGAACAGGGTGATGCGGCACAGGTCAAAGCCGCCCTCGAGGCGGGCGCGGACGCGAATGCTAAATCCGGGATGGAAGCAACGACCGCTTTGATGCTGGCATCTCAGGAAGGTCACGCGGATTGTGTCCAGGCGCTCCTCGACGGGGGTGCCGATCCCGATCTGAAAGACAAGGCCAAAGGTATGACAGCTCTGCTGCTGGCGGCCCGTAAACGCAGCACCGACTCGGTGAACGCTTTGCTGGAGGCGGGCGCCGAGGTCAATGTGGCGAATAACATCGGTGAAACCCCTTTGATGCTTGCGGTGCTTCTGGATGAGCAAGATATGGCCTCTGTTTTGCTGGAAGGGGGTGCGGAGGTCAATGCCAAGAGCGACGCTGGATGGACGGCCCTGGGCTTAGCCGCACGTAACGGCAACCTCGAACTGACCCGCGCTCTCATCGAGTTGGGCGCCGACATTGGGGTCAAGAACGAAAAGGGCGAATCCCCTATGATCGTGGCGGCCAATAGGAATAAACGGGAGGTCTACGAGTTCCTGAAGGCGCTCGAGGACAAAGCCAAAGAAGAGGGCAAGGAAAAATAGCCCAATAAAAAAAGAGGGAGCGCCAATGAGCTCCCTCTTTGATCCGGCAAATGGCACGCCCGGTAGGATTCGAACCTACGACCTACAGATTCGAAGTCTGGCGCTCTATCCAGCTGAGCTACGGGCGCTGAAAAAGCAGTAGGCCCGGAGGGCCTACTGAAAACTGGGGTGAGTGACGGGGCTTGAACCCGCGACCACTGGAACCACAATCCAGTGCTCTACCAACTGAGCTACACTCACCATACAACTCTTTTATATCTCGAAACGGAGCTGGCGCGCCAGAGAGGATTCGAACCCCTGACCCGCGGCTTAGAAGGCCGCCGCTCTATCCTACTGAGCTACTGGCGCTTACCCCTACTACCCGGGCAGGACTCTTGATTTTTCGATCTTGGGAGCCTCCCAGGGAGCCAATGGTCGGGGCGAGAGGATTTGAACCTCCGACCTCCTGCTCCCAAGGCAGGCGCGCTTACCAGGCTGCGCTACGCCCCGAGCAAACAATTATTATAAGACGCTTTTCGGGATCCGGTCAAGGAACTCCCGAAGCTGGACCATCGTTTTTCCCCTGTGGGAGACGCGATTCTTCTCCTCCGGAGTCGCTTGGGCAAAGGTTTTCCCAAAAGGCGGGTAAAAAAAGACCGGATCGTAGCCGAATCCCCCATTGCCCCGCGGCTCTTGGGCAATCCGACCCTCACAGGTCTCTTCAGCCGTGAAGATCACTTCTCCCTCGTCGACCAATGCGATAGCCGCAACATAGCGCGCGGTTCGTTCTTCCAGAGAGAGTTTCGAAAGGTGCTCGACCAACCAGGCGTTTTTTGTCTCGTAAGAAGTCTCCTCTCCCATCCAACGGGAGGACATGACTCCCGGGGCCCCACCCAAGGCGTCCACCTCCAGCCCGGCATCTTCGGCAAGCGAGGCAACCCCGCTGCTTTGGTTGTAATACGTCGCCTTGGCTATCGCGTTTTCCAGAAAGGTGGATCCGGTCTCCTCCGGGGAGGCCAGATCCGGCCAGAGATCGAGGCTCACAATCTCGATCCCGCTTCCGGCCAGAGCTTTCTCCTGTTCACGGACCTTTCCCTTGTTGCGGGTGGCAAGGAGGAGTTTCAACGAGAGGCTCTCAATCACCGGCGGGTCGTAAGAATTCAAGCGGCCCGAGAACTTCGGCCTGCTTTTGGATGATTTGCTGAAGGCCTTCTCCCGCCGCCTCGATAAGCCGGGCGAGATCCTCTTGGCTGAACGGAACGGACTCTGCGGTCCCCTGGATCTCGACAAAGCGCCCTCGCCCGGTCTTGACGATATTCATATCCACTTCCGCGCTTGAGTCCTCACTGTAGTTGAGGTCGACAAGCAGATCCCCTTTAACAATCCCGACGCTGGTGGCGGCCACGAAGTCTCGGATCGGGAAGACCTCGATCACATGACGCTCCTTGGCATCACGCAGTGCTATCGCTAGAGCGACAAAGGCACCCGAGATGGAAGCGGTGCGGGTTCCTCCATCCGCCTGAATCACGTCACAGTCGATCCAGACGGTCTTTTCGCCGAGCTTTGACAGGTCCACCACGGCCCGGAGCGAGCGACCGATGAGCCTTTGAATTTCCTGTGTACGTCCCGAGATTCTCCCTCGGCTCGACTCTCGAGGGATCCTCTCCTGGGAGGAACGAGGCAGCATTCCGTACTCGGCTGTTATCCAACCCTTGCCGGTGCCTCGGAGAAACCTCGGGGTTTTGCTTTCGATGGTCGCAGAGCAAACGACTCGGGTTTCACCCACTTCGATGGTCGCCGAGCCCTCAGCATAGCGAAGAGAGTTGGGAAGAATGCGGATGGGGCGAATCTCGCTCGGACGACGGCCGTCTACACGCATCACGGACCCGATGTTTGTTCGAGCCACTCCGGCCCGCGACCAAAAGATTTCGACAGATCCAAATGACCGGCCAGACTTTGTATCTCTCTCCCCTCTACCAAGATCCTCACCCTCTTCACCGCCGGGAAGTTGGTGATGAGCGTGTTGGCGAGACTGTAGATGGTGAGCTCTTCGGCACAGGTGCCTCCGGGATGGTTGGTGATGAGCTCCTGCGACAGGTCCACAAACGCCAAACCTTGCGGAGTGATGAAAAGCTCCCGTAGGCTCACTCCTTCGGGAAAGGGTGAGCTCGTTCCCCGGTCGAGAAGCTGCTGAATCACCTGCTTGGCCTGCTTCTGCAGGGAGTCCGCAAAGGGGATTTCGCGCTCCTCGGTGGCCAACGTGCGACCGGTGTTGGACAGCAAGTAAAGGGTCACCCGAATGCGCCGCTCGGCTTCCGAGGATGGCGACTGGGGGGCCGCCGCCGGGATGCTCGTTTTGTCCTCCTCCCACAAATGTTCTCGCTCGAGCTCCTCCGCTCCGGGGACTGATTGCTTCAGCAACCAAAAAGTCGACGAGATCACGAACGCCAGCAGCGCCACCGCCATGAAGATCGACAGAATCACTCCCTTTTTGGTCACCGCCGCTCCCTCGCCGCGCCAGAACCGCTCATGCTCGACCTCCGTTCATATCGTTCCTTGTAGCGAAGTACGCCACGAAAGATGGCTTGCGCCAATTCCTCTTGGTATTTGCTGGTTCGCAAGAGCCGTTCTTCGTCGGGATTGGTTATGAAGCCAGCCTCCACCAACACCGCCGGCATCGTGGCTCCCATCAACACCCGGAAGGGAGCCTGTTTGATTCCCCGGTTGTTCTCCTCGCCCGAGCTCCCGAGTAGCTCCTCCAAGAGCATTTCGGCCAGCACAGAGGACTCGTTCAGGGACGCCGTTTGGGCCATGTCCCAAAGGATGAACTGGAGATCGCGGTTCATCGGGGCGGCGCGCGCCGACGGTGCATTTTCCGCCATCGCCACTCGCCGGGACTCTTCGTCGCTGGCCTGCTGCGAAAGGAAGTAAACCGAGCTTCCTTTGGCATTTCTTCGAGGCGATGCGTTGACGTGAATGCTGATGAACAGGTCGGACTTGTTGTTGTTGGCGATGGAGGTGCGTTGGTCCAGGGGGAGATCCCGATCCTCATCCCGGGTAAAAATGACCCGCACACCCAGCCGATTCTCGAGTAGCTCCCGCAGCTGGCGAGCGATGGCCAGAGTGACATCTTTTTCTAGAAGTCCGGTAGGACCCGTTGCCCCGGTCTCGGCCCCTCCGTGTCCGGGATCGAGAGCAATGGTCCTCAAATTTCGCCGTTCCCTCTCGGATAGAAAGGGAAGGTCCGGCTCGGGGGGGTCGACGAGAATGACCGGAGGTACAGGGGGGCCCTCGAGGTCCGGCTCGCGGGGAGCCTCCACTCCAACCGCATCGGCCGGGACGCGGCTACGAAACAGATCGAGCACAATGCGATCAGGATTCCGTAGCTCGGATGTCTTGAGAGTTCCGAAACGTTCACCGAGATCGAGGGTGAGCAAATAAGAATCTCCCGTCCGAGAGAGACGAATCGTCTCCACGATCCCGTCTTTCACCTCCCGATCCTGGAAGTCGGTCTCCAGGTAGGGCGCCTGAATCAACACCCGTATTTGGGAATCTGCCTGATTCACTTGAAAGGGAACCGGGACGGTGGACTCCAATACGACCCGAGTGAAGGCCGGATGGGCCACCGACCGAACCTTCACTCGAGGAAAGCCTTCGCCGAGTACAAGTAGCCTCTCATCGGCGTTATAGGTCAGTTGATCCAGGGCAAGAATCGGGAGCACTTTGCTCAGGAAATCCAACGGGACGAACCATCGACCCCCGGTCGCTCTAACGGGCGCGGAAAGAAGCTCCCACTTTCCCGGTGCAGCAACCATCGAACGGCCGGCGGAGATCGTGGCCACCTTGTCTCCCACCGTTATTTCGACGGAGTCCCCTTCTCCTCGGATGGTGCCATCGACGAACGGCATAATCTCGTCGAGAGGCACCATGGGCACTCCGGAAAAAACACTGATCGGTACGGATTGCCGGCCGGCGGGACCAATGACCGTGACCTCACCGGCTCCAGGCTGCCCGAGCACTTCGGCGGCGACCACCAGTAGCAGCACCAGCAAGCTCGGAACGATCCCGTTCGACCAACGAAGTGGTCTTCGGGATGGGTCGCATCTTTCTAGCCGGAGTGATTCCATCGTCCCAAACCCTTTTGTAGCAACACATAAGCAGAAACGCAAGTTTGAACCGCTGCTTGGTACCAATACAACCCAGCTCGACCGATATTCCCTTACAATCCTAGCGGTTTAAGGCCGTATGGACTCTCGCTGTTGGCGCAGTTCACCCGCGAATAAGCAAAGGGGCTGAACGCTCTAGTCCTTTACCGGTTCGCCACTTTGGCTCGAATCGATATCCAGGACGTAGTCGCCGAGGTGAGTGATCTGCTCTTCACCCATCAGGTACCTCAGCGTATTCTTCAGCTTGGTGAGTTGAATGAACAGATCATGCTCCGGATAAATCCCCTCGGGTGACATGGGGCTCTTGAAATAAAACGAGAGCCACTCCTGGATGCCCTTGAACTTCACCCTTTGGGCGAGGTCGAAGAACAAGGCGAGGTCCAGGACGAGAGGAGCCGCTAGAATCGAGTCCCGGCACAAGAAGTCCACTTTGATCTGCATCGGGTAGCCGAGCCACCCGAAAATGTCGATGTTGTCCCAGCCTTCCTTGTTGTCTCCACGGGGCGGGTAATAGTTGATGCGGACCTTGTGGTAGAAGCTTCCGTACAGATCGGGGTAGAGCTGGGGTTGCAGGATGTACTCCAGCACCGAGAGCTTGCTTTCCTCCTTGGTCTTGAAAGAACCCGGGTCGTCGAGAACCTCTCCGTCTCGGTTGCCGAGAATGTTGGTAGAGAACCAACCGTTCAAACCGAGCATCCGTGCCTTGAGACCGGGGGAGATAATGGTCTTCATCATCGTTTGGCCGGTTTTGAAATCCTTGCCTCCGATGGGAACTCCCTTTTCGTGGGCCAAGTGGGTTAGCGCCGGGACGTCCACGGTGAGGTTCGGCGCTCCGTTGGCGTAAGGCACACCGCTCTGAATGGCGGCGTAAGCGTATATCATGCTGGGAGCAATGGCGGAAGCGTTCTCCTTGAGTCCCCGTTCAAAGGCATCGATGTCCTGGTGCTCGGAGCTGGCGGCTAGGTACGTCTCGGTGGAAGCACACCAGATCATGACCGCGCGCGATGCGCCTGCCTGCTTCTTAGCGGCGGCAATGTCTTCCATCAGCTGCTCGGCCAGATCCATTTTGGTCTTGCCCTTCTTGACGAAAGTGCCGTGGAGCTTCTTCACGTAATCTTGATCGAACACCGCCCTGATCGGCTTGACGGCCTCGAGCTCTTCCCGCAAGGGTTCGAGGAGACTTCGCTCCAGGACGCCCGCTTTGAGAGCGGAGCGAAAGGCGTCGTCTTCGAAGATGTCCCATGAAGCGAAAGTCAGGTCCTTCAGCTCCGCGAGAGGAACAAACTCTTTGATGGGTGGAATTCGGTACTCGGTTCGTTTGCCGAGCCGGATCGTGCCCATTTGCGTCAGAGAGCCAATGGGCTTGGCGAGACGGTTCCGAATCGCCAACACTCCGGCAATGAACGTCGTTGACACAGCTCCCAAACCGGGAAGCAAAACGGCCAGCTTACCCTTCGGTTCTTCAATATGAAACTTCTTTAGGTTGCTCATGACTCCTGTTCCATCGACCCGGAACGATCTCCTTTCTATCAATCCATGTGCATAATGACAGCGGTGTCCATTTCTACTCGATCCCGGCTCCCGGTTCAACTACAAGTAAGACCGATGGGTGCTCCAGCCTCGACCTTAGGCGAAACCCGACCGGTTTTTGTATACTCGGGGAGCCATGAGAATCTCCACCGACCGATGCGTCGCTTGTGGTAACTGCGTACCGGTTTGTCCCGTCAGCGCCATTCGTATCGATCCCGAGATCAACCGCGCCGTCGTCAACGAGGAAGAATGCGTGGAGTGTTTCACTTGCTACCGCGGCCTGTCGACGGAGCATCTAAATCCCACAATGGTACGCACCATCCGCCGATTCCTCGGCTGGTTCCGCATTCGATTCGACCCCGAACCGGACGTTTGCCCTACGGCGGCTATCGAGCCCCAGGAGCTCGCCTGGCCTCGCGTAGTTCGTCGCGCCTTCAGCGATCCTCTGGTGCCTCACGAGAGCACCGGGATCCACGGCCGAGGTACCGAGGAAGTCAAGACCAATGACGTGACACACCGGGTCGGCGAGGGTGAAGCAGGCTTTACCATCGAGTTCGGGAGGCCGACGGTGGGCGTGCGCTTTCGAGACATTGCTGTTGTCACTCGGGCGCTGGCGGCCGCCGGGCTAGAGTTCGAGCACTACAATCCGGTAACCCATCTCATGAGCGATCGATTGACCGGTGAAATCCGCGCCGATATCCTGAAGGAAAAAGTCCTTTCCGCTATTGTCGAGATCAAGACCACACTCGATCGCGTACCGGAGATCTTGCAGATCGTCAAAGACGAGGCGAGCCGGATGGACACCGTCGTCTCCGTCGGAGTGGCAACCCGCTGCGACGGTGAAGGCAGAAACGCTCTCGAGGATCTCTTGTCCGATCACGGTTATGCATTTTGGCGCGGCAAGACCAATCTCGGACTCGGGCGCGTGCCAGGCCAGTAATCCCATGACCAACACACTCCATCGTTACGGCGCTCCGGAAACACTCGAAGACGATTACATCGTTTTCGCCATGGCGGCCCGGGGCATAAACGACCGCAACTCCACTGAAAAATTCCGTCGCTTCCTGGAGATCGCCATCCGGCACCATCCCATCAACCTGGGCGACGCGACGAAGGGAGGGTTGTTCCGATCCTCCAGGCGCCTCAATCCGCTGGCCCATTGGTTCCGAAAGCAAGAACCCGACACAGCCTCGCTCCTTCGCGACCTGGAAGGCCCGACCGTCGTATCCGCGGTTTTCGACAATCCCGACGCGCTGGTTGGGTTCCTTCGCGAGATCAAAGAAGCGGACCTCGGCTTGTCCGTCAACATCAGCTCCTTGACCGACCGGGCCGAAGAACTTTCCCGGCAGGCAGGTATCACCCGCCACAGCGTGGAATACTCCCTCGGTTTCTTTGGTGCTCTCGACAAGCTCTCCAGCCGGCCGACCCTCCAGCTTGCCACGATGTGTGGACACAGCATGGTTTCTTTCGGTCTTGCTGAAAAGATGATCTCCTGGGTAAGGCAAGGCCGGCGCACACCGCAGCAAGCATCTCGCACCATGGCGGCTTTTTGTACCTGTGGCATCTTCAACACCACCCGCGCCTGCCGCATCCTTCGCGGTTGCTGCGGGATCAGGGGCGGGGAATCAAATGGTGACCGAAGATGAGGCTCAGGATGAACGCCGCACAAAGAGCGAAATGGGGCGTGGTGAGCCGAGGATAAAGCCAGTAGCCGAACTTTCCCTTGGGCTCTTTGCCATGCATTTGAAGCCTGGCGTAGAGAACTCTTTGTATGGAGATGAGATTGGTCATGAAGGCAAGGATCCACAAAGTAATATGCACATTGCCGGAAAGCAGCCCGATGATGATGGTCACCGTCCTCTCGGCCCTCTCCATGAATCCTACCTGGCAACTGGGGATGACCGTTTCGGCTCGGGCGCGCATATAGGCAGTCGTGCTCGTACCCACCACCGAGAATCCCCACAGGATGAGATACAAGTTGCGTTGTGGGCCGTGAACGTGGCTGAGGAGATAAACCAAGATGCCGAACAGCATGAGGAAGTCGGTATAGCGGTCCACCGCCGAGTCCAGGTACCCTCCAAAGAGCGTGATGCCGCCCGAAATACGAGCCACCGCTCCATCCAGGAGGTCGAAGGCCCCGGCGACGATGAGCACCACCCCAGCCAGGGGCTGGTTTCCGGCGAATGCGGGAACAAACACCAACGAGACCGCCACCGGCCCGGCCAGCGTAACGGCATTGACGGGGATTCTTGCCAAGATAATCCCCCGAGCGATGGAGTCGCGCGCAAAGCCGAAGACACCCGCAACCACTTTGGAGAGAGCCACCGCAATGGTGCGCAGAATCTCTCGGATCCCCGGTGGGGGCTGCTGCAACGTCTTGATCTCGACCTTTGAACTCATGACTCTAAGGGCACCAAATGTAACACTTTTGATATGTCCGGCGCCACCTGCAGGCCTCCCAGCCTCCCAGCTCACCCAAACTCAATGACAACAAGGCTTTGTGGTAAGATCTTGCCTCCAGTATCATGAACCGAAACCTCCCTCTGGTCATTGTTAACCCTGCCGCCGGTGGGGGATCCGCCGGCCGAGACTGGACGAGCAGCGCGGCTAAGATCCTAGGCCATTTCGGTCCGTTCGAAACCGCCTTTACCCGTCAAACCGGCCACGCCGCACAGATAGCGGAGAGTCAATCACGAGCTGGAAGACGTCTACTCATCGCGTTCGGTGGGGACGGTACGATCTCCGAAGTGGCCCGTGGGATTGTTCTCTCAGGCACCACCAGCGAGCTGGGAGTGCTTCCTCGCGGAACCGGATCCGATTTTGCGCGAAGCCTCGAGCTACCTTCACGCCTCATCGACGCCGCCCATGCTCTTCGAAACAGCCGGACCCTCTCAATCGATGTGGGAAGGGTGGCCTTCGAGTCGAGAACAGGACGGTTGGAGTCGCGCACCTTTGTCAACTCCGCTTCTTTCGGGCTGAGCGGTGAAGTGGCGCAACGCACCAATCGTTCCTTCAAGGCGCTGGGTGGAAAGATCGCCTTTGCCTCCCGGACGGTGAAATCCGCGTTCCTGTTCGACCCTCCTGATGTCTATCTACAGGTTGAAGACGAATCCCCACGCCGATCCCGCATTACCATGGTCTGCCTCAACAACGGACGTTTCTTCGGTGGAGGCATGAAAATTGCGCCCGACGCCAGCCTGGTCGATGGACGCCTAGACCTGGTCGTAGTTCGAAAGCTCTCCTTCATCAAGATCCTCACCAAAGGACCGCTTCTCTACGCAGGCGCTCACCTCGGCTTACCCGAAGTGGATCACCGAACCGCCAGGTCGGTCCGCGCCCGACCGATGGATTCAAGCTTGCAGATCCCGCTCGAGATCGACGGCGAATGTCCCGGCTTCCTGCCGGCACATTTCGAGATTTGCCCGCAAGCGCTTCGGCTAAAGGTTCCGCAATAGTATGATTGACCCACGACGCGAGCTTGAGGTAGCCTTGGAGTCGATCTTTTAGGCAAGTTCGCGCCAAAAAAACTACTCCGCAATGTCAAACATTCTTTTGCTCGGCCCGCAGCATCGGCAATCGAACCTCGCCTCGGCGCTACCAAGACTGAACGCTCGAGGTTCGATCGCCATCATCACTTGCGGATGGCAAGAAGCCGAAAGCGAGGAGGCCAAAGAGATCGGCGCTCGAGCGGATCGACCCATCATCCATCTCAAGCTTCACCTGCGCGGTGATGATGTCTTCCAACAAGATCCTGAGTTTTTTGGCGCTTACCGTGAGCGTCAAAACGAGCTGCGACAGCTTCAGGACCTCTACCGTCTGCGGTTGGGACACGCGTTGGAGGCATCGCGGGAAATGATGCGGCGAAGCGGTAAAGACGAGCTTCTAGAGCCGGAACGCCAAGCGGCCATTGAAGCGGTGCGAACCCTCGACCGACATCACCTGAGCCGCTTGCGGGAAGTCCACGAGCGCTTCGACGAGGAATGGCGACTCGATGAGCGCGAAGTCATCGCCGGCCACCGCCGGGAGCTGGCCAACCAGCTCGAAGAGGCCGGCGCCGTCGTGGTGGCCGGAGGCCATGTGGCGGTTCTCCTTTACCGCCTTCGGCTGTTCAACTTGGCGCCGCTCCTCGAGAAAAAACCGATAGCAGCCTGGTCCGCCGGAGCCATGGCGCTGGCGGAGCAAATCGTTTTGTTTCATGACAACCCTCCGCAGGGCCAGGGAAACCCTGAATTGCTCGACAACGGCCTGGGACTGGTGCGGGGGGTGCTGCCTTTTCCAAATGCACGGCGCCGTCTGAGACTCGAAGATCCGGTGCGCGTGGCGCTTCTCGCCCGTCGCTTTGCTCCCTACACCTGCGCCGCCTTGGATGAGAACGTGGAGCTTTACTGCGACGAGAATCGATGGACGGCTCGACCGGGCAGGCTTCGGTTCGCCTCTTCGGGAAAACTGATCGAGTTTGCGGCATGACGACTGCTATTTACCAGCTTGCTCAACAACCCAAGCTCGATGAAGCCACCGTCGACGCTTTTGTCGAATCTCACAGTTTTCCCATCGTGGAAGACTCCTGCGTCACTTTCGTTTATCGCGGCGAAGCCGATGTTGTGTTCTTGCAGCACTGGATCTACGGTCTACCCTCCTCACAACCTTTCACCCGAATGAGGGACTCCGATCTCTGGTTCCTGATCCAGGAAGTCCCGGAGGGTTCGCGCATCGAGTACAAGCTGGAGGTGATCCGCCGCGGGAAACGAGAGTCGGTTCTCGATCCTCTGAATCCCCACCAGGCCCGGAACCCTAGCGGATCCATCTCCGTCCTCCATGCCAAAGGTTACGAAACACCGGAATGGACCCAGCCCGATCCGCAGGCACGAGAAGGATCCCTGGAGGAGCTGTCTCTAGCAAGCAAAGCTCTAGGTGATGAGGAAGGCCGGCTCACGGTTTACCGGCCGGCCCGCTTTCGTGAGACGAGACGCTATCCTCTTCTGGTCGTTTTCGACGGAGAGGATTTTCTTCACTACTCGTCGTTCAAGACCGTACTCGACAACTTGATCCACCGTCTGGAAATTGCGCCGATGATCGTCGCCCTCTGCCCAACCCATGGCCGATTCAAGGAGACGGTGGATGATCCCGACTACGCGCGTTTCGTGACCGAAGAGCTCGTACCCAAGCTCGAGGAGACTTACCCCATCGATCCTCGGGCCTGGGCGCACGGCCTGCTCGGTGCCAGCGTCAACGCCACCGGGGCGCTTGCTACCGCCTGGCGCTATCCGGGCGTTTTCCGGCGACTCCTGTTGCAGTCGTGCTCCTTCCCGTCCGCCAAAACAACCGAGGAAGAACGGGGCTCCGTCGTCGATCCGGTGTGGCAATTCGTCCATGCCTTTCGAGGGGAGACCCGCCCGCCCGCCGAGCGCATTTTCTTGAGCTGCGGCGTTTACGAATCCCGTATTTATGAGAATCGCGCCCTGCTTCCTTTGCTGCAGGCGGCCGGCGTCGACGTGCGCTACGTGGAAACGAAGGACGGACACAACTGGGGGAACTGGCGGGATCGCCTACGCGAAGGACTTTCGTGGCTCTTTCCCGGCCCCCTGTGGATGGTTTACGAGTAGGTTCTCGACGCCACCGGAACAGCGAGAGCGAATGGAACGCTTTCGCCGTTGGTTCCGGGAGCGTAAACGTCCACTGTACTGAGGGCTCTAAGGTTTGTCCTTCAGGATCTTCTTGGCTTCTTTCTTGAGAATCCTCAGGGTCTCCTCATAAATGTTCTTCCTCGGGCCAATCGCGACGACTTCGATGTACTTTTTCCCCGATACACGGTAAATGATCCGGTTCATCCGTTGAGCTAACGGCATCCACCAGCGCGCTCAACTTCATCTTGGCCTCTGATAGAGAAAGTGTCTTCATTGATTCTGACCTCTATTTAGGTTGACCATAATATAGGTCGAAATCAGCATTTGGAAACCGGAAAGTCAAAATCTACTTCGTAGCGGGCACTTTCTTTTCTCCCGGATGCAACCGAATGAGCTCCACTCGAGCCTTTTCATCCTGAACCGAGACGGTAAGCTCTTTGAGATCGGACTTGGGTGATATCTCAGACAAGAAGGAGATTTGATACCGGGGGCCGAGCAAACCGGCCACCCGATCGAGCGCGCCCCGGATGCCGGTCGACGCTAAGACTCGCGCGAAAGTTCCACCCGTCTCATCGGCCAAATAGGTGAGCGTACCTTCGATCTCGGATCGACGAATGTAGTCGAGACGAGCGTTACGGGAGTCAAAAACTACCACGTGGTAGACCGCACCGGAACGCCCGCCGAGATCCCGGGCCCTTTGATAACTGTTGTTTGAAAACTCCGTTCCCATTCCGGTTACTATCACCACTGTGATCGGGTTGTCTTCTTGCCGCTCGGTTTCCTCGATCTCGCCCGCCGTCTCGACGATGGCGTCGAGCAGGTAGGAAGCGTCCTGTTGTCTGGCGTACAACTTACCCACCGCGCTCAAAAGCGGGCCCGCATCATCAGATGGACCCGCCATGAGATGCGGCCTTCCGCCGAACTCGTAGAGGCTCATCACATGGTTCGGCGTCACGGCACGGATGAAAGACTCCACCGCTTGCCTCAGAGGCTGGACCTCTTCATAGAAGGCGACGCTGGTATCCACCATCAGGAGGATCTCCGCCTGCCGATCGTCCGCCGTCACTTCCACGATGTCGCGTTCTATGCCGCGCTCGACAATCGCAAAGGCTTCGGCCCCAAGGTCGGAAACAGGAGCACCTTCGCCGTCGGCCACCGAAACCTCAACCGTCCGAATCGCAAAGACTTCTTCTTGTTGGGTTCCGCTCAACCCGGGTGCCCACAAAGCGAGCAAAGCCAAGGCAAACAAATTCATTGGCAGATCCTTTGAATAATGAAGTTGGCAACTCACCATCGACTCATTATGATTCCTGCCCAGCAAGGCTGTTCCCATATTACTTCAAACCTCACGCTCAGGAGAAAGACGGAGACGAAAATGGCTGAGATGAAAGGAGGGCTGAGACCCGAAGCTTACGAGGTGATTCCCGGGGACCAATACACACCTTACGTGGCCGCTGAAACCGTAATACCGGAGTTTTCTTTCAAAGGGGTATTCCTGGGGTCGCTCTTTGGAATTGCCTTCGGCGCCGCCAATGCCTACCTGGGTTTACGCGTGGGATTGACCATATCCACCTCCATCCCCATTGCCGTCATGACGGTAGCGGTTTTCGCCCTGCTCAGACCTGTGCTGGGACGCACCACGATTCTGGAAAGCAACATGTCCCAGACCGTAGGCTCGGCGAGCTCTTCCCTGGCATCCGGAATCATCTTTACCGTACCGGCGATATGGTTATGGGGACTGGTACCCGATTACGTCCAGGTGAGCATGCTGGCTGCCATCGGCGGATGCCTGGGGGTGATGTTCATGGTGCCCTTGAGGCGGTTTCTCATCAACGAAGAACACGGCAAGCTTCCCTACCCGGAAGGGACCGCCAGCGCCGAAGTGCTCTTGGCGGCTCAGGAAGGCGGGCGATCGGCAAGACATGTGTTCGCCGGATTGGGTATCGGGCTGGTTTATTCGCTGCTATGGAAAGGCCTCCAGCTCTGGAGCAGGGAATTTGCCTGGAGACTACCTCTCATTAAAAAAGCCCAATTCGGCTTGGAGACTTCTCCTGCTCTGCTCGGCGTGGGCTATATCCTCGGATTCAAGATCGCCACCATCATGGTTTGCGGCGCCGTTTTGAGCTACCTGGTGATCATGCCCGTTATCGCGACCTTTTGGGGAAACCAAATCATTGCGCCCGCCACCGAGATCGTAGACAGCCTCGCCATTTCCCAAATGAGGAACTTCTATGTGCGTTACATCGGCGCCGGAGCGGTAGCCAGCGCCGGAATCATTACCCTGATCAAATCAATACCGACCATGGTCAAGTCGTTTCAACTGGGAATGGCCCGTCTGCGGGCGGGAAAGACAAAATCTGCCGAGCGCCGAACCGATCGAGACCTCAGCCTGGCTGCGGTCGGGTGGGCGGTGCTCCTGGTTCTAGCGATCATTACAGCCCTTCCGATGCTCTTTCCGACCATCGATCCCTGGAACTTCATGTTACGGTTGGGCATTGCGCTGCTGGTGGTCGTTTTCGCCTTCTTCTTTGTGACCGTCAGCGCGCGTATCGTGGGTTTGGTCGGAGTCACCAGTAACCCCACGTCGGGAATGATCATCGCCACGTTGATCTGCATCAGCTTGATCTTCGCTCTTTTCGGCTGGACCGATACAGCCGGCAAAGTGACTATCATCGTCATGGGCACCATGGTTGGCGTTGCCGCCTCCATCGCGGGAGACACCAGCCAGGATCTGAAAACCGGCTTTCTGTTGGGGGCCACCCCGAGCAAACAACAAATCGGCGAGATGATTGGTGTTTTGGCCACCGCTTTTTTCGTGACCGCTTCCGTCTTCCTGTTAGCCGATCAATATGAAATCGGCGGGCCGGAACTGGGAGCGCCACAGGCCAACATGATGAAACTGGTGGTCGACGGAATCATCGATCAATCCATCCCCTGGAGTCTGGTCTTGATCGGTTGCGGAATCACGGCGGTGGTGGCACTGCTGAGACTACCCACGCTGGCTTTTGCCGTGGGAGTCTATCTACCGCTGGCGACCATGACTCCCATTTTCGTCGGCGGGTTGATAAGGCGCATCGTCGAAAGAAAAAGTGCGGATAACAAGAAGCTGCTGCAGGAACGCCGAGAGAGTGGAATCCTCTTCGCGTCCGGACTGGTGGGCGGCGAGGGATTGATGGGAGTCGGTATTGCCGCTTATGCTTTTTTTGCCGGGAGGCCGACCCCGCTTTTGCCCGATTTTCTCGCTTGGCTCGAGCACTACCCACAGCACCTGCTGAACATCTTGCCGATCGCGCTGCTGGTGTTTTTTCTCTGGAGAGCGATTCACGCCGGTGGGTCGGAAAATGGATAAGTCCTGGGCGATGTCTTCTCGATGGCTCGGGTTCTTCGTTCTTAGAAGTTAGGTCAGACTCCTACTCAAAATCACCTCCCTCACGGCTCGATGCGCCTCGTCGAATGCAGCATCTGTAAACGGAGTCGCCGCTGCGTCGGAGTTGGCGATGGAAATTCGCCCGTAGGGCTGTCGCGCGATGACACAAGGCCGGTCGTCGGAGGCATGCATTGCCCAGTGGGTCGGCTCGGACAAGGTTCCATAAGCGTAGGCGTTTCCGTGAGCCCAGCGATTGACGGTGATGGCTTCGATATCCCGAGCCGGGTCGAATCCACCTTTCACCAGCATGCGACCCAGTTGTTCGCGAATTTCGCGCTCAAATGTCTCGAAGGTGGTCGTAAGCAGATCGTATCGACCTATGAGATGTTGTTCTCGTCGTGGCGATCCAGGATCACAGGGTGCGCGGTGCATTCTCACCACGATAGGCTCATCGGATGTAAGCGGCGCTTCATAATCCCCCACACTGAGGGGCATCTGCAGGCTGCTCGTACTGTGATAGCCACCCGGTGCGTGAATGTTTCTGACACCGAGTCTCGCAAAAGCTCGTGCGTTGTTGAGTAGAACGTTCGTGTAGACCCGAGGTGGCTTGATCCCGTAGGCGAGTGCCTCTTTCTGTTTCTCGGGCAGTTCCTTGCACAGAAATGGAATCACCGTATGCCAGCAGGCGAGCACACAATGGCCTGCACGAACACTCTCGGCTTGACCATCGCGCAGGTAAGTAATTTCGACCTCGGAAGCCGTTTCAAGGCTCCCGCGATGTCGCACATTCACTGCCGTGCTGTTGAGACGAATACGCGCAGCGGAATGGGACGAGTCCAGCCGATCGTAGCGTAGCCGAGCCGTGATGGAATCCTCGAACGTGGATCCCGGCAATGAATCGGGAATCAGGCTCCGGACCATCAGGCGGGTGATCGTCGTATTACCGTCCGGAAAATAAACGGAGGGTTCCCGCCCCTCATGCTCGCGGCCGTGCTGTGCACCAGGCATGTGGTGCAGCACACCGAGCTCAGTACTTGGGCTCAGGTTCATACCCTGAAAGCCTGGATAGCCCATCTCCCAACAAAACAGAGCCGGCACTTGTTCAGGTCCGACGTAAAAGCGGAAATGAGGGCGTGCCTGGAAAAAGGGCAGCACCCCTTCATTGACTCTGGCGACGTTCAGCAAAAAATCGCTATAGCTCATGCCTGCGAGTTTCGCCTTCTTCTCGGCATCGCTCAATCCAGGCAAATAATCCCCTCTGGCTTGGTCGTCATACAAACGAGCAATGTCGCGTTGAACTTCAGCAGAGAGTGGGGTTTTGGCAAGAAAGTCAACCCAGGACAGGTACCCGGGTTTTGGAACGAGCCGGTCTTCTCCGAAGGTTTCTCGATCGAAAAAGGTCGCCGAGCACAGGCCCTGGTTTCTATGATAGTTGCGGCGGTCCTCTGTTTTCTTCTGATAGCTCTCAATATCAATCCCAAGTGCCTCCAAGAGCCCCATCGCGACAGGGCTGTAGTTCGAGGGTTCCTCGATGTTGAGAGTGCCTCCGGTTACCAGAATCGTGCGGTCTTTATAGGTAAATTCATTACGTTTTGCGTGGCCGCCAAAGTCGTCATGATTATCGAGGATGAGTATCTTCGCGTCGGGGCCTGCCGATTTACGAAAAAAGATGGCCGCAGCCAGACCACTGAGCCCGCCTCCAACGACCACCAGGTCGTAGGTCTCGCCGGTTTCCACAGCCGTCCAGGAACCGCCGTCGCGTAGCTCGTGCCCAGCCTCGAAGGAACCGACATGATCGCCACGCATTCCGGTCAGGGCTGGAGGGTAGTAGTCTTCACCCTCTTCCAGAGCCCTTTTCATTTCAGCGGGGTCAGCTCCCTGAAGCCAAGACGGATAAAGCAAAGAGCTCGAAATACCCACACACATGCCGTTCAGAAAGTCGCGTCGGGTCACGCGATTCTTCATGCCTAGATCACGATCGTGGCTATTCATGTTCTTTCCTTCCTCATGTTCAGCGACGGTGATTTCCTTGCTTCGGGCAAGAGGATAGCAGGGCGCGGAGGGGGCGGCAAATGGGCGCTCGAACCTGCAGGTGAGTCCTCGATCCCTGGAACTTCGTGTTACGGTTGGGTAACCTTATAGCTGTAGATCCGCCACGCACCGCCTTCTCGGATCCAACCCATTAGCAGCGCCACCGTCTCACCGGCCACGGTCTCGATACGCATGCCGGACACGTAGAAATGACCATAGCTCGGAGAGCTCCCCTCCGCGGGTGCCGATTGAACAGCTTCTAGCTGGGGACTCCGCCGTTTTGTCGGTAGTTGAGCGGATAGCCCTTGTGGTAAACAAAGTTGTCCGGACCGCGAGAAAATTCCTGCGAGCGCTTCAGGGTATCGACCGCCCCCGGTTTGAGACGCACCTACATGCGGAACTGATGGTCGCTTCGAGCGCCTTTGATCTTGCCGTGGACCGATTCGAGGTGCTCGATCAGCTGGAGGG
>SDBT01007493.1_pt1 | contig 17944 bp, 22 predicted proteins | sample 2277101 | NCBI WGS metagenome assembly SDBT01 (sample SAMN10404973, study PRJNA504765) | marine sediment metagenome | isolation source: marine sediment core GS10_PC15, 103 cmbsf | place: Arctic Ocean: Southern Knipovich Ridge | collected 2010 | reverse complement strand
ATCTGACATTTAAAACCTCCTTTATTTCGTATTTTTCTATTTTTGAATTTAGTGTTTAACTTAATAGGTGAGCCTTTGATGATTAATTCAGGTTGGTTCGTATTATGTAGGCTTCGGGGAGCCTAACGAATCTGAATTGGAACCAAATGCAGTCAGAAATCCTGAATATCTATAAATTAAGGGACTTAGTGCCTATTGCTTAATTTATCTATTATCCGGCTATAAAACTGTTCTTTCTTCTCCAGGAGCCTATCGAGTATCCCCAGTATTACTCTAACATTAAGAAGGAGAAAAAGAAAACGTTACTCTCTCTACGTATTTGGTTCTCATAAATAAATGAGAGAGAGAATAGAAAGATGTAAGTAACACAGGAGTTAAATGAAACTGTCTTTCTACAGGACGTAGGGTTTGAAAGTGAAGAGCTAGATGATATCTTTGAATTAGATATTGACGAAGAATTCGATGTAGAAAAAAGGGGCATATTACCTGGCGAAAATGATAGCAGGAAATCAGCCAAGAGATTATTTTTTCGGCGGAATTTTGAAGAACACAGAATATTGTAAAAACCTTTTAGCTCTTTAAAATAAAAGAAATTATATTTTGGGATAAAAGCAAAAAAACAGGGAAATTCAGTTGTTTTTATTTAGTAAAGAATTTGTGATATATGCGGAAAAACTATGCTTGTTGGATACCGGTATTACAAAGAAGGAGACTATGATTGTTGTAAAGGACAGTGTGTATTAAGAGCTAAAAGAAAAATGGCATTGAAGGGAATAAAAGAATTAAGAAGTGGTAAAGGAAATATAGAATGATAGTAAAGGATAAGAATGATAGTAAATTGAAAAATGAACTTTCAAGACAGAACAATGTTACAGGAAATAAAATGATAGTTTATGACAGTAAATAGAGAGGTAGGGAATGGTAATAATAGGCAAAATGGTAATAAAGTACAAAAAGAACTTTGAATACAGAACAATGTTACAGAGAATGAAACGGTAATTTATGGTAGTAAATAGAATGGAGAATGGAACTTTTTGTTTATCTAAAACATTAGCAAGTGCAAGAATATTAAATTATGGTTTTGGTGGGGCATTAAGAAATCCAAAGGTAGTAAAAGAAGTGTTAAAGAATGATACTAAAGGTAGATAATGGTACTAAAAGATAAAATCAACTTTAAAGCCAGAACAATGTTACAGAGAATAAAACGGTATTTTATGGTACAGATATAGAGGGGTGGAATGGCTCATACACAAGAAGAAAGATTAATGACATATAATATTTTTAGAGACGGGAAATATTGTAAGAGCAGAACAAAAGGGAAGTATAAAGAATGACAGTATTAAACATAAATGACAGTGTTTTGCAAAGAGCACTTTCAAGACAATACAGTGTTTCAGAGTGTAAAATGACAATTTATGACAGTAAAATAAAGGGGAAAAGAGACACAATTATATCAAAAAGAGGATTATAGTTGTTGTAGTGGTAAGTCTGCATCAAAAGCTAAAAGAAAAAACGCAAGAAGAAAAGTAACAAGTGGCAAGGCAAGTATTGAATAAGATAAGTAGAGTAAAATGAGAAAAACAGATAAAATGAGAATGAAAAATAAAAGTAACTTTGAAGCTAAAACAGTGTTACAGATGATAAAATGAGAATTTATGAGAAGAAAATAGGGGGTATTATGGCTCCTCAAATCGACATAGTATTAAAGATTATAAATCTTTTCATTTTGGCTTTCCTCGTTTTTATTAACAAAACTTGTTTGCAGAGAAATACCGTTGTAGAGAGCATTCAAACCGATTTCTTTAGTAAAGATATATGATTATTCATTAAGAGACAAAAACCTTGGCAAATACCCCCCTTATTTCTAGTAATTTCAGGTAAAATTACAGTATACTTACCCTCATGTTTGAGATTGAGCTAAACATAGAAAATTCTTAACCTCTGACCTTATACGGAATTCCATATATAGCTCACATGTAAATCCGTATGCATAATTAAGTATGAAATAATAAATATATAGCAAAATGATTAAAATCTAATGGACATTTTTTGGAATATAAAATCATTGTATCAAAGATTGATAGCCATTCCTATGGCAGTTTATTACTTGACAAAAAATAAGAAATTGCTATGATTATAATGTAAGATGAGGAATAGGAGCTGGTTCAATGAGAAAAACAATCCCAAAGTTATTTAGCCTGAAAGAAACCGCAGAAATTTTAGGGATAAGCAAACAAAGGCTTTGGCAATGGATTAATCAAGGTCAATTTCCTATCGCCAGGCGCGTAGGAACGCTCTGGAAAATCCCTGAAGATGAACTGCGGGATTTTTTAAAGCTAAAAAAAACAGCAAGAAAACGTACTCCAACAAGAATTGTTAATTTACCTGGAAAGAAAAAGGCTGATGATTCTTTATTATTGCAGAATATTTTAGGAGAATTAATTAAGCTGAGAAAACTTGTAGAAGGAGAAATAGGCAAAAAGAAATGAGGTTAAGAGTATAAAGAGAGCAAGAAAGCGAAAGTGAGGTGAGGAAAAGTGGAGAATAAGGAGATAACGAAGCAAAGTCTTAAACAGGTGAAAGAGTTAATTGAGGACGTAGAGAATATTAGCAAAGAAGAATTCGAGGAAATGCTGAACGGAATGGCAAGATTTCATCAGTATAGTTTGTTTAATCAATTTATTCTGATGATATATAGATGTAGTCAGGTAGCTGGTTATAGGAAATGGAAAGAACTCGAAAGGACAGTAAAGAAAAAGGAAAGAGCAGTATGGATTTTAGCTCCTTACTTTAGAAGAGAAGTAGTTGAAAATAGAGAAGGAGAAGAGGAAGAGGTAAAGGGACTAAAGGGATTCTTCAGTGTGCCAGTATTCGATATTGCTCAGACAGAAGGCAAAGAGATTGAACGGGGAATGACAGAGAAAACAGATATTGGCTTTGAAGAGGTTAGGGAATTTGTAAAAGAACTCGATTGCAATATGGAATTTAAACCCTTAGAAATCAGACAAGGGGGATACCTTCAGGATAAAAACATAGTCCTCAATAGCAATCTGCAGGAAAAAGATTGGACATCAACTACGATTCACGAACTGGCTCATTTTCTACTAGGGCACACGCAAGGGAATGAACGATTAACTCGAAACCTAGAAGAACAACAAGCAGAGACAGTGACTTATTTAGCTTGCAAGGAGTTAGGGATTAAGAGAAAGAGTGAATTTTATCTGAAAAGCTGGGGGTTAAGTAAGAACATTTTGAAGGATTGGCAGCAGATTGAGCGTGTGAGAAAGAAAATAATAAGGGGCCTCACCCCTGCAGGAGAAGAGGCCCCAAAAAGGAGCACCGAAAATGGAAACTCCTCAAGGGAAAGATAGCAAAAAGCGAGGAAAAGGCAAGAAGAATGATTTAGTTAGGGCAGGAAAATAATATGGGAGTATCATTAAAGGAAATAAAAGAATACATTGGTATTGTGAGATGGAAATATGCCAAAACAATGCCTGAGCATCCGCATGAGTACACAGTCAAAGATTGGGATTTGGAAAAGGTAGATATGTTTAATAAGTTTGTTATATTTATAAGAGAGGAAGGTTATGATGAATATTTTTATAGAAAGAAAATGAGATATCATAACATTGGGGGATATAAGTATTGGACTATGGGAGCACCTGTAGAAATAACAATACTGATTAACAGAGCAAGAGTATGATGAAAGATTGTCACAATTTGATAAATATTAAAAAGTGACAAGAATATCAAGGATTATAGACCTGTTTATTCTCGTAATGGGAACAAGGCAATAGAGATAAGAAAATTCATTCTTTCACTAGCTTGGATTAACACACGGGTCGGTGTGTGAATTTTGGTCTTTGAAACACGCTCTTAGTCTATAATAAAAGATGCAAAATTAGCCATAATTAGCAATGTTAATCTTTTCAATGAAGAAAATATCATCGATAGGTTTTACTTTTTCTTTTGGCTTCTCTTTCCCTCTAAAAGCACTAAGTTTATAAGGAGACTTGGAGCATTTGGAGAAAAGATGAACTTGATATAACTAAGGAACTCAGTAAAGTTAAGAACATTCTATTTAAGTCGGAGTACCTTGAGGAAAAGAGAAAAGAGTAGAGGGGGTATTTTTGAGCTCCCGGAATAGACAAAATCGGGCTCAATTCAAGATTTATGCTATTTGACAAGAAAAAAATGCTTTTATAGAGGGGTCAAATCAGTGCATCTCTTATTTAGTCAATGGATAATCTTGCATATACCATCAATTTGGGAGCACGAATGAAGTATTTCGGTTATTTAAGTTAGCCGAAAGGCAGCCAGAGGAATTTAAATGTTAAGTAATATCCATATTTCACCAAGTCTTCTCATAATTGTAGGCCTGGTCTATAATATAATTGGTGCGGTTCTCATTTCTTTGGAGGCGTTTGGCATAAAAGGGTTTATTGAAAAATTACACGATACGAGTACACATGAACATAAATTTGTTTTTATCAGCTATGTTGCAATGATTAATCAATTTTCTGTGTTTGTGCTCGTAAATTGTTTTTGGGTTGTAGGATTAGTTGTATTAGCAAAAGTTCCTGTTAAATTTGCTAGTTTATTGTTTCCAGTTGGTTTCTTTGTTTGGAAGTTTATTGTCAAAACTCTTGAAGTAGTACGTAACGGTATTCAAAGGATTGCTCCTAGATATAAAAAGGACGAAGGATGTCTTAAACTAATCATAGTCCTTCCGTTCTTGATGTTATGGGCGGTTGTCTTCGGAATTGTTTCACTACTTCATATCGTGGTGCGTTTCGGTATTGATTTGCCGCCGAGATTTTTTGCTGAAAAGGTAATAGGTAAAGGGCTGCTTAGTCTTTTTGAATATGTTAAGGGGATATTGGACAAGTCTCGCCGAACCTACTTAAAAGCACCTGTCTTGCTTGGTGCAGCATTTTTGATTTTGGGTTTCATATATCAGATTCTAGGAATAGTTTTTATAATGTTGGAATGATAATGGCTGTCCGTTGCTTAAATAAGGAGAAAGATGAGAAGAGCGCCACGGAATCGAACCATGACGCTATCGGACAAAGAGAGAGAGGAGCATGGCCCAAGTGAGATTGGGAAAAATGAGATAAACTTGACACCCAAGATGTGCCATATTTTTAAACCGCCAGGATAGACAAAATCAGGCTAAATTAAGATTCTACGCTGGTTGATAAAAAAGACGCTCATAGAGTTAATATAGGCACCTTCTCAAGGTAAGGCAGCCTATATGACCTACAAAAACTTAGACTAGCTCATTCAAGTTATTTTCTTTAAGCCAGTTGTGGGATAGAGGGATTTTAGCCAAAGGAAGTTGTTAGGGTATGAAAAACGGGCGGGATAGAGGAGTTAAACTTCACATAAGTCTGATTACATAACATTGAAAAAAAGAAGTCAAGATAAAAGAAAAACTAAGAATTAAAAATTTGACAGGAGGCTATATTGTAATTGAAGAAAAGGGTAAAGTGAGCTTGACCTTTACCTAATAAAAAAATTTGGGAAGAAAAGTAAACTTAAAAGAAGTTATATCAGAAATGAAAGGTAATAAAAATGTCTAATAACTTGGCACCTTTCGAAAAAAGGATAGAGAATTGGGAAGTTATTCATCCGAGACGATGGATAGCCACAACTGACAGAGCCAAAGTAGCTGATTTTTTGTCTGCACAAACTAGAAAGATAACAGAAGGACAGCTTAAAGCAGCGGACCGCATTATTGTTAGCCAAAGTCGCATAGCAGACAAAATAGATGATGCTATCTTAGCAACTGGAGATATAGTTGAGGGACTAGTGGAACTTCAAGCTACGTTTGAGTGGGGGTTTACGGAATTAATTTGGCAAATTGAGCAAGAAAGAGAAGTGTTAAAAGATATTTTGGAAGTACTACAAGCACCGTTAGATACTCAAGCTAAGGAATTGAAAAAAAGAGCTGAATATGCTTATAAGAATAGATGGATTGACGATGCATTTGAAGATTTTCTAGAGTCAGAAAAGAAAAATAGATATGATTTTACTATTCATCAAAATTTAGGAAATATCTATCTTTTTGAAAAAAAGAATCCGGAAAAAGCTTTGGAATATTATGAGAAAGCAGTAAAGTATGCCACTCCGAAGTCCTCATATTATACTAGCATTTCTCTTCTTCATGTAGGATTGGTCAAATATCTCCAGGAAGATTTTCAGGGAGCTTATGAGGCAACATCAAAGGCAATTGAACTTTCTCCCAATCTTTATGAAGCACATTACCAACATGCACAATACTGTGCAAATCTCGCCAGATACGATGAAGCAATTAAGCATCTTAAGAAAGCTATTGTTGAAGGAGATAAATATTATTGCGTAAAAGCAGACTCAGAGAAAGACTTTAATGTTATGAAAAAACAGTTACATTCACTATTTGAGGAATTGCGGGATAATGCTGAAAATCAAGCATTTCTCGGGATGGGGGCAATAGGCCGATTAATTGATAGAGCCAAATCGCATTATAATATTCCTGCATTTGGCAAGCTTAAAGTTGCCCAGAGGATGTTATCACAATCAACAGTTTTTCTCGCAAAGAGAAGTTTTCTTGACTGCCATGATGCATATCGCAAAATATTTGTCGCAGCAAAAATTACAATAGATTTTTCAATTGAACATCTATCTAATCAAATTAAAATGTTAGAAGATAAAATTATTACATTAAAAGAAGAAATAGAAAGACGTAAATCTAGTGGTATAAATGATTTTTTTGGTTGGTTTGGTGCTATTGCTTTTTTGATTACTACAATAACAATTATTGGGATGTCGTCTCTAAGCGCAGGTAATAAGGCGTGGCTTATTTTTATTATGTTTTTTCTTTCCCTAGGAGTAGCTGTGGGTATAGTTGCACTTTCCTCTTTCTTATATTCACGAGGTTATTCTCCTCAACTTTCCCCATTAGAAGCAAAACAAAATGAGCTTAATGATAAATTCTTGGAAGCAAAAACTAAGCAGAATGCGCTTTATAGAAACTTGGAATATGAAGAGTTGAAAAACGAAAAAAGTCCAGAGAAATTAGAAGCATTGCTTCAGAACAGGTATATGAGTATTCTTGGCGTAATGCATATAAAGAATGTTAGAAAAAAAAATGGGAGGATGACCGCAGTGTTAGACTTTCGAGAAATGGAGGAGTGTCTTAGGTTAAAGAGGAGGAAGGCATAAGAAAAATGAATTTATCAAGTAATAATAGATAAGCTTAACAAAGAAAAACTCTCACTAAAAAATAAGGGAAGTTAGTCTAAATCAGTGTTACGGGAAATACTAAGAAACCCCATTTATGATAACTTCATCCCTATTCGTTCGTAAGGGGTCGGTTGCGAACGGATAAAATCGTTATGGGACATTAAAGGGGAGGAGAAATAAGAAAATGGAAGAAATATCAAAAGAAGACCTTAATCAGGCTGTCTACGAAGAGCTTAGAAAAGTAGCACGAGCAAAGACAGTAATTACCTATGGTGACTTAGGGACAATAATAAGGCTTGGTGGACACGACCCAAAATTATGGCGAATGCTCGATGACATTAACAGATATGAACATCAACAAGGTCATCCAATGCTTTCAGCAGTGGTAAATATTCGTGAGAAAAATGCACCGGGTGAGGGATTCTTTAATTTAGCAGGTGATTTGGGCGTTTATCAAGGAAGTAATGAAGACGAGTTTTTTAATAGCGAATTACGTAAAGTTCATAATTATTGGTCTTCTCATTAATTCTTTGAAAGAGAAAAAAGATAAAGTTTTTAGCTGTTTTAAGGATTTATCCTGATTAGCAGGGAAAAAGACGCAGATAGAGGCCCATACGAGCATCTTTTTAATCCTGTTGATGTATTGAGGGGTCCAAATGCTAAGGAATGAATTTTTTTGGTCTCGGTATATGCGAGAAATTTTCATTAAAGAAACAAGAATACTTGGTCAGGCGCTGAAGGACCGTGTGTTAAAAGGCTTTTACAACGTTGAGCAAGAAGCAGGAAAGTTAGCGGAGGAAGAATATAAACGATTACTGCAAGTTCCAGTAGGCGAAAACGGAGGTCCTGGTATGGATGTACTTGCTGAAAGAGCTGAGGAAGAAGGAATAAATTTTTATCTCACCGTGATGTCTGTGCGGAAAGGGCTGGTTAACCTATTTGCAGTAGCCCTCTATGAGTTGTTCCTACAGCATTTAATGGTATTGCACCGTCGGGAGTTATTAGGAGTTCATGAAGAAAATGACCAGAAACTGTATAAAGTATGTGAAGCTCGTAAGAGGCTTCGTGAAAGCGGAATTGATGTAGAAAAATTTAGGTCGCACAGAAAGGTCGGTGAATTGAGGCTGGTAGCCAACACTGTGAAACACGCCGAGGGGAAGTCTGCTGAAAAATTGCGAAAGATTCGACCGGACTTGTTTATTCTACCCAGTAGAACTTTGTTTAAACCCTTACTTGGTGAAGATTTCTTAGTAAGGCCAGAAGAAATAACCTCATACGCAGACGCAATAGCAGAATTCTGGGAAGAATTGGCGATTGCTTTGGAAAGACATGCTAGGGCAACGCAGAAAGATTGAATTTACAATTTGCAGAAGAACAACAACTATTACTGCAATTGACCTAATGAAATCCTGTGTTGATTCATAAGAAAAAGAAACTTTCGTGCAAGCTCATAAAGGAATTACTTTAGAGTAAAATGACGTATATTACCTGGGTGATTAGAGCTGGTTCATTAAGAGAATCTAACTAAACCAATTGAGGGATATAGATAATATCAAGAAATTTATGACAAAAAGGAACAAGAAATGAAGAACAGACAATTATTAGTTGCGGTTTTGTTGGCAGCAGGCCTTTGTTTCGTTTCTGCTTTTCAAGTATCAGCCCAAAAAGCAGAGGAAATAAATATAGATACGAGCGCAACTATTGTTTCATGGCTATCAATATGGGGCCCTAGTGTTCTTTTAGCGATTATTGCGTTGATTGCTCCTTTTTTATCCATACGAATAAGTCGTCGGTATCTCCATCCAAGACTTGGCATTGATTTCGAAAACCAACGTCCCTATCTCCGTTTGGCCTCACCATTTTATTATGTTAGATTTGTGGTGACAAACAATGGTAGGACCCAGGCTGAGGATTGTGAGGCCGTTTTGGAGGAAATATACTACGAGGACCAATCGAGCAAATGGAGAATCCTACCTGTTAACCTTAAATGGTCGGGTGAAGACCCTCGTAAAGATTTCAAAGCTGCGTGTTTTAGGACAATCTATCCAGGGGGACGCAAGAATTTTTGTGATATTGGCCACATAGAAAAGGACAAAAAGCCATTTTTTCTTACATTACCAAGGCATTATCTTGAGCAGACAAGAAACCTAAGGCCTGGACACTTTAAAATGAAAATTTCAGTCTATGCTAAGAATGCAGAGAAGGTCACTAGGGAGTTTAGTTTCGGTTGGTCAGGTACATGGAAAGACAAAGAGGAAGAAATGTCCAAAGAAATGATAGTTAAAATATTGTAAAGAGCAACTGCAAGAGTCAAAGTCCTAATAATAAATATTTATGCAAAAATCGTTTTCTTTGTTTGTTTTTCGGTTGCGAGCCTATTTCATACGTAAAATCCCTCTCAAGGATATCTTTTTTGTCAAGTCTAAGTTCTCAAACTTGACACAATAGAATTCTGTTAAGTATTATTTCAAGAATATTCCGGTCAATCAACCTGACACAAATGATATTTTGTAAGGTAAGGCCAAAATACTTGGATTGCTTTCTGACAAAGGGTATAGAGTTATTCCTTTCGTTCTTCTTTTTGACCTTTTTCTCTTCTACGCTAAGATAGAAGCAATATGTAAGGTGATCTGTAGCTTCTTTTCGTCATTTCAACCCCCTTTTTTCGATCCCTAGTCTAACATAGAAACTGGACCGATTCTACGGGGGCAGGTCACAACGTTTTCAATATAAAAGAAGTTTCTGCAAAACAAAAATTTGTGTGAGCCTGAAATGCGAACCTTCTATGCTGTGTTATGTGCAGTGCCGAACGTTTCTATTTCCTTTGCTCTGAAAATGGTGTGCAACTGTTCGGCTGTAAGCCAAGGCCGATGGCGATGCAACATAGTATGACAATTTGAACAAACAGGAACTAGGTCAGCCATGCTTACGATCGTATCTGCGGCAAGCGACGAAATTGGTTGAGTATGATGCGCTTCGATAAAACCTTCTCCAATCTTGCCATATGTTTCTGGAAAAGAGAAAGAACAAATCGAACAGCGTACTCGTCCACTTTGTTCTAGATTCCATATTTCCTTGGCACGAATAACGAGGAAACGGTTGCGCTCCTTTGTTAAATGAAGTCTGAGTTGTACCTTCCCTTCCTTAAAAGACTCCTCATTAGGGTCATATCCAAATTTTTGAGCCAAAAAAATATGAGACTCGGCGGCCTTGTAAAAAGCGTTATTGATTAGTTCTACATCCCGACGATCAGATTTGTGCTTGAGAATGATATTCTTTAGTTCATCTGAATCGCGAACCAGCCAGTTCTTAAGCAATTTGTCGAAGTCAGCGGCAACTTTCACATCAGGTTGTAGTTGTCTAATGAATTTGTCAAGCACTGTTTGTTTTGCAATTTCTCGTCGACCTGCTACTGAAGTGACAGCTATTACACGTATACGACTAACAGGGTGCCTACTTTGATTTTGAAATGTCTCACGAACTTCTTCTATGACTTCGATAATCTGTTCAATTCTTTTACTCATGTTACTTCAGACTCCTTCAAGTTATCGGTGACCTGCCCCATTCTGTTCTTCGTTAACCCTCCCTTGTATTGCCTCATTTACTAGTTCTGCCTTGTTCATTTCCTGCCTCCTGGTTCTTGGTATTTTGCGTATCTAGCACCACTCCCTTTCTTGGGTCAAGCTTTATTCTTGCTCCACAATCACATAGTATTCAGTTGTTGAACTCAAATAAGGCAACATCATATCGCTGTTCACAATTCAGGCAGATTATTGCCATTCTTGACTTCCCGAAGTTTTTGTCAGTTAAAGGTCCTACTGGACTTTCATTTCTCTTCTTTTCGACTTGTGGAAGTTTTTGGGGAAAGGCTGATTTCTGGACTGAGCAGTCAACATCTCCTCGCTTAGAACCAGACCTTAGCAGAACTTTTCCTGACTCACCGATCGTGAGAGATTTTTGAAGAGTTGGTCAGTATCTGTCTGGACAACGAAGCAGTTCCGGTGATGCCTCAGTCTTCAGTGTTTCTTGCCGGAAGCGTTCTTTCCGTATTCCGAGTCGGGCCAGGAATGGGTTATCTTGGCAATGGTATATATTTGGCCACGCCAGAAAAAGACCGAGGGATGAAAGGACTGATCGCCTCTCTCAACTTGAACATACTCTCCACACAATTTCGATTCTATGGCAGGCCCTCGAAGCTTGTCCTTCTGAAGGTTCATTCTTTTGCTCATTGCCTCCTCATCTCCAGAAGACCAAGGCCTCTGTCATCAGTTGTTGTTTCTTTCTTGGCTACTTATTTCATCTAAACTCAAAGTAGGTTCCTGTCAACGAAAGACCTCTGGAAGATGGCAGGACTCCAGCAACAACAAATGGCATGCTTCGATACAAGACATCCTAAGCTCCGCATAATGAAGGATGTGATTATGGGGAGGGGAACTCAGTAAATATCCTGTGTAAGATCTTGTGATAGTCCGTTTTCTCGAAAACAACCTCACGGCGAAGGCTACGTATTGCTCTACCTACGGGGCTGAATTCCTCCGGGGAGACCTCTTTCTCCGCAGAAATCCCTAATTCCGGACCAGAACCGAAAGACACGCCAGCGTGAAATCTAAATAGGATCATTTTCTCTGGCTGTGCCTGTCGTATCAGTTTGCGCACAGCCTGCACGATCTTACCACACGCAGCCTCACGCCCCTTCTGGTTGGGTTCTTCAAGGATTATACTCATGAGTTTCTGTATGTGTTCCCTTAACCTTCTGTAATACTTCAGCGTACGAAATCCCGCAAGACGACCGATGATATCTCCACGATAAGGCTTATCCTTATGCTTAATAGCGTCGTACAGTGTGAAGCGACTCAAATCATCTATTGTTGCTTGGATCGGTTCAATCTCCTTCTCTGACCGGAGACGAAATATGGCTGATCTTGTACCATAGGGTAACCTGAAGCCGGCCGGCCATTGTCCAGTCGTTGCAGCATATTCGTACCACCTGTTGATTGCCAAATGCGTTACTAAATTTCGACAAACAAATTCACGTAATGCCAGTGAACTCTTGTTCTTAGTCCTCGGGTCGCTGCTGATCCATCCAAGAAGCGTGTTTATCGTTTCTTCACTTATTCCTCTTTGTAAATCGGGGTCGTAAATGTATTCGAGGGACTTGTCATATCTCAGCTGTTTCGGACTGATGTTTTCGTCTTTAAGCGAATCATCATCACCCAAGTTAATCGGAACTTCCCGGGTGATCCAAGCACGCCAAAATTCCTGGCTCTGATAGATGGCATTATCAACACAGCCAATGTCTTTTTCCAGCTCTATGCGCACTATTCCCGCCTTTATATAATCCTCAGGTCTCATAACATCCTTTCCCTCGACAGCAATGAAACGATTCCCCAGCTCTTTGATGAGAACCTTCCCTGGCGCTTCTCGATGTCCCTCGGGACCAATTTCTGGAACAGAACCACTAACAGAGACTTGAGAACCGTAGACCAACGCGAAGGTAAGATCTTCGAGAGAGCGTTCGTAGACTTCGTGATTTGTGGTGCGATTACTTACTGTAAGAGCCGAGTCGAAAAGTAATTCTCCACAGTGTTGCATGGTTATTCCATCCACAAGGATCGTTATTCCTTCCATCGTAGGACCTCCTTTTCTGAGATTATGGCAAGTAACTCCTTGTACGCCTTCTCTCTTATATCAAGACACTGCCTACATTTCGAGATGTACTCTATCAAAGACCATGTACACAGTCTATCGCGCCAAATATATCTAAGCCAAAGTTCCATTCGGTCGACCTGTTCCACTACATTGAGGTTACATCTAGCAGAGGAATCGTCACGAATCTCCGGTAAATTCAGAGCAGCAACGACGTACGGCTGCTTTTTCTTGGAACTCCAAAGACATTGCAGTACAAGATGAATGGTCTGTTCAGTTGGGTACCAGCGCTTCTGCAAAGAGGCTTCTAGGAAGCGAGGAGAGAATCTGAGTAACTCCGAACGAGGTCTCAAGATACCTTTTTGCATCATAAGCTCGAATTCTCGGGGAAACCAAACCTGAAGCAAAGGATAAGTGCCACAAAGATCTATACTCTCTTTGATGCCTGTACTGTTAACGGTTCCCACGACCAAATCTTCATCGCCTTCCCAATTTACCATATCGGAAGCGATTTGACGCGATTTCCCAGATTTGTCTTCCCCTGGAGAAACGAAATCGGCTGACCAAAGAAAATAGTGCTGTGCATCTTTGAATCTGTTTATCGCCTCGTATAAGCCAACACGCCACCGGTCAGCGGCGTCGAAACTCATTACCGGCAAAAGGCTAAAACGACCCTTATCTTTTACGTCGATCCTCTTCAAATCTCTTACGCGCTCTATGGGTGCCGTGCCTATGACGTACATTTCGTGTTCAATGAAAAAGTTAATCCAGTTCTCAGCTCTTATCGCTAGTGAATCACCGTAAGGTTTCGGCTTGTACAGGAAATTAAGAACCACGACATTGCTCATGAATAATCCTCTCTCCAAGAAAAAGAAACTTCACCATTGTCAAGGAATATAGATGTGCCACAGTAACTCCTCATCCAAGACCAGCACATCGCCCAAATCGCTTAAAATAATTCACTATCTTGGGGTCGTTACGCACAATCAAGGCTCGAGAACAACGACGGAAATTGCGAAAATACCACTTATCTAAATCCAGTGTTCTCTGAATAAAGGATATTCCATTTCTGTTGCAAGTCAAGGGAATGCGGGGACACAGGCAACACTTTTTGATGCCTGTTGGGGTACTCTATTGGAGAAAGACACCCTAAGGATAGGGACGGTTGAAGTCATATTCAACGAGGCATTAGGTAAGTATTTGACTGAACAAGACAGAATTAGCTGCAAAATTGGCCTTGTCCCCGTTAAACAGTACCATTTGGAAAGTTAGAGTCAATGGAATGATAGCCTGGGGAGCAGGTGGTCGGTAGTTCAAGATACTATACAGCCGTGACCCTCCAAAATAAGATTAACAAATGCTGAGATCTGTGGTTAGAAAGCAACACATTGTCTATTGTATTATACCTAACGCCTCACACCGAATAAACCAGTAGGAGTCATTAAGAAGACTCACGAAAATTCTGTTGAAGGATAGAATTAGAGAAATGGTGAGTTGAGGGGTGGGGTAAAATTAAGCTAAGTCTGCGGACTCAATTCTGGTATGTAAATATATTCGGTTTGTCGTTTAAGTATGGTTCTAACGTTGTCCACGGTGGGTCCCCAAATGCAATTCTTTAGTAGGTAATTGTTGGAGATACTTGAAAATACATGATAAAGGGGCGGTTCCAAAAGCATTTTTGTCGTAGCAGATTCCTTGCGGAAAAATGAGGTTCTGGAACCGTTGTCTTAAATCAAGCTCGGCTCCTACCCAAAGTGAGGCACAATTTAGAAGGAAATAGTTGCAGTAATTAAGGCAGTTTTCTATATCGTTCGGTTGAATTTTTGCCTCATTCAATTCAGTCTTCACTAATATCATATCTTCTTCTACTCCCTCCACATTTCTTCTGTAAGTATCCTCATTGAAAGTCCCTTCTATTATTAAATCATCAATTCTCTTTCTCCTTTCTTTAAGCTCTTTCAGTTTCTTATCAAGATTTGATTCTTTAGTTAAACACTCTTGCCGCTTACTTTTCCACACATTTTCAATAATCGCTTCGAATAATTCTACAATCTCCTGTTTAGGCTGAACTGATTCTAGTAGGTCAACAAATTTGTTTTCCAGTTTGCATTAACAAGGCATAGCCGCAGCGTGTATTATGCTATGTTTTATAGGGAGTTACATTATTAACGTAAGGTATATGCATCCTCAATCCATATCGCAGGTTCACCAAATAATTTTTGGACTTTACGAATTACGCCTTGGATATAAACATAATTTTTTTGAGAATCTATCTTGTCAAGTCTATTATAATATTTCAATTTCGATATAATCTTTCCTTTGTCATTCATGTTGCATTTAGATATTCTATCTTGAATCTCATTAATTATCTTTTTATCTATAGGTACATGCATAAAATCGCGGACAGAAAGGAACTTTTGAGTTTCTATAACCTCATTTGATGTTAAAATGTCATATAGAAGTATATTAGATGTCTTTGTAAAATATGACCAAAATAAATAGTTATCAATTGAAGAATCATTACATAATTTCCCATATACCAAAAAAACTCGGAAGTCATTTATAAAATGCTAAAATGCCTTGTCATATTCTTCTTGGGATTTTACGGAAACTAATGTAGCTATCTTCTTGTCAAAAAACAATGCTATAGATTTCCTAAGTTTAAGACTGGACCTTTTCCCTCCTTTGAACGAAACAAGGATTTTACCGCTTTTCTATTTATACCTTTGTGGGTATCAAAAGCAAAACTTACGAAAGCAGCCTTTTCAAAAATAAATTTTACCCTTCTTGCAATGGCTAACTGTCTGTGATTCATGTTCATTCCCTTACGAAAATCCACCTCTTGCTTTTTTGGTGGTACCTTATGTATAGTTTTTTTGCAGCATAATCAATAGGAATAAGTTTTCTTTGTTGATAAGGTCTTATTACGTTTCCGCAAGTTTCTATGAATGCCTTCACAAAAGCAATAGTATCTGCAAAAAGAATATTAATTTCATCAAAAGAATAATGACATTTTTTCTTTGTGGAGATGTGCTTTGTCAGCACCATGTCTGGATAATCTAGAATATATCGAGAGTGAAGAAAAGCGTTTCTTAGGTTCAAACAATTGTCATTGCAGATTCTTTCATAAATCCCATCAAGATGAATTTTGACTCCATTACCCCTACATTCTTTAAACAATCTCCGTAATTTATTTTTCTTCTGCTTTAGCGTTTTATCAAGAAGTAAATTCTCCATATAGCTACCATTAGTCAAGATGCGAAGCAAGTTTCCTATAATATTGTAATAAAAATCAACTTCAATTAAATGGCAATATGTGAAGAGTTTAATTCTAAGACTGTTTTCTCTATCAATACTATCTTCATTTGAATCTAGACCATTAATAATTCTCAGAAACAAACTAGTGGCCCTGAGCACTTCGTCAAATTCCATCTCTTGTATGTATGATATGGTTGGTAGACTTCCATCCTTGAATTCTTCTTTGCGAATCCCCAGTAAACTAATCAGAAATTGATTTTCATTTTGATTCTGTGTTTGCTTAAATAGACTCTCGAATTCTCTCAAGCATTGGGACCTAAAGTTTTCCATTTCTTAATTTCCTTATCTCTTACCCCTTAATCCACTCTCTATAAAAGTGATTATTATAGCTGGCTATCTTATTTCTAAAGTACAAGCGTAGTGTCTTCTTTAATCCGTTCTAATACAACTATCTATACCTTTCAAGCAAGTGTCAAAACAGGAGATTTATCCCGTATGAATCAAAGTCCTATTAATCCAACTTGCAGAAATGCTGATGCATAATTGGATTCTCCTCTAAATAAGCACCTAATTTCTCTTCTAGTCAATTTATATAAAGGATTTACCTATGGCCATTCCCTTTAACCCAACAGGAGAAAAGCCGCTTTTCCTCCATTAAGTATCCAAATTATTAGTGCTCCTAACCCCCCAAACAGAATAGACAATACGTTCCCAATTAGAAATACATTGTAATTGGCACCAGGGTCCCCTTTTACCGCCCCTCTTATTTGCCATATCCAGCCAGCTCCAACCTTTGCTAAAAGCCAAAAAGCTATTAATTCCTTAAATCCTGCAACCAATACGCTCGTATATAGAATTCTCTCAAGTATTCCTAGCTTCCCCGGTAGAGGTTCATAGTTTCCCCTATCAATTTTGCAGTCCTTTGATAGTTTTCTCATTACACGTGATGTTACAATGTGACCCAAACCTGCTGAAATAAGATATCCTAACATAAAAGAAAGTATTCTTTGCATTCTCCCTCTCCTTAATGACTTTATCCCATTTCTTCTCCGAATTCAAGAGACAGTTTCCTGCAATAATTCCGCCTATCTCATAACTGGATTGATAAAATTCTCTTGACAGAGCAGTCCGAATTTATATGTCATCTTACCCTAAGGAAGTGCCTGTATGAGCTTATATAAGTGGCTTTTCTGTATGGGGTCCAGGTATTTGTTCATTCGGGGCTTTTAGTTTAGTTAAACCAGTTCGTGTTTATCTTTTGAAGAACCTCTGGGACTAATTTTTTCAGATTTTCTATTGGTATTTTTACAAAAATATACATCTTATCTGCTTCTTTGATTTTAACTTCTTTGCTATCTCGACTTTGAGCCAACTTTAAAAATTCATCTGTCCATCTATTTATCATTACAGCGTTATCATGGATGAAAAGTAAGTACTCTTTAAGAGAACGGGTTGACTCGCCTTTAATTTTTTCGTCCAGTTCAGCAATGTATCTATTAACATCTATGTCCTTCATGCTATAGGAAGGAATCACGCCTTTGCTGAATGACTTTTCATACCAGTGCAAGTGTGAATATCTCGTGATGGGGCCTATCTGCATTTTTTCTTCTCCGCCTAGATAATTAAGTTCACACATTAGGCTCTTTAGCAGCCCAAGTTGATTATTGATGTGCCTCTTTCTTTGTAGGAGTAGGGCAATAAAAAAACTTCCAACCGCTACGAGAACTGAAATAGCTGAGAAGGCCCCACCGTATATATTTAGCCAGTGAAAAATTTGTCTAATAGTTGGCATTTCGGCACCCTCCTTGCGATTTAA
>SDBT01007492.1_pt1 | contig 17946 bp, 14 predicted proteins | sample 2277101 | NCBI WGS metagenome assembly SDBT01 (sample SAMN10404973, study PRJNA504765) | marine sediment metagenome | isolation source: marine sediment core GS10_PC15, 103 cmbsf | place: Arctic Ocean: Southern Knipovich Ridge | collected 2010 | reverse complement strand
ACGTTTAATACGGGCAGGATCGACCACATTTACGTCGATCCGCACGAGACAGCCGCCAAGCTATTCCTTCATTACGGCGACCTGACCGACGGGGCGGGCCTCAGCGCCATCCTTGCGAATGTCAAGCCCGACGAGGTGTACAATCTCGGTGCACAATCGCACGTTCGTGTCAGCTTCGATCAGCCGGTCTACACCGCACAGGTCGATGCGGTCGGTACGCTGCGTCTGCTCGAAGCGATCCGCAACCAGGGACTCGATACGAAATTCTACCAGGCTTCCAGCAGCGAGATGTTCGGCAAGGTCGCCGAGACACCGCAGACCGAAACCACTCCGTTCCACCCGCGCAGCCCGTATGGCTGCACCAAGGTGTTCTCCTACTGGCAGGTCGTGAACTATCGCGAGTCGTACGACATGTTCGCGTGCAACGGTATTCTGTTCAATCACGAGTCTCCCCGCCGCGGCGAGACGTTCGTCACCCGCAAGATCACGCGCGGTGCGACCCGCATCAAGGAAGGCCTGCAGGACAAGCTCTTCATGGGCAATCTCGACGCCAAACGCGACTGGGGTTTCGCCAAAGACTACGTCGAAGCGATGTGGCTGATGCTGCAGCAGGAGACGCCCGAAGATTTCGTCATAGCTACTGGCGAGACTCATTCGGTCAAAGAATTCCTCGCAGAAGTGTTCGGGCATCTTGATCTGGACTGGGAGAAGTACGTCGAAATCGATCCCCGCTACTTCCGTCCGTCAGAAGTCGAGTTGCTGCTTGGCGACGCGACCAAGGCTCGCGAAGAACTCGGCTGGGAACCGAAAGTTACGTTTAAGGAACTGGCGGCGATGATGACCGATTACGACTGGGGAAAGGCAAAGGAAGAGCGAGTCCTTGCCGAACACCGCAAGAACCAGAACGGCTGACCGGATGAAACTCGCAATTCAATTTTAACAGGCATCTCCAGGAAAACACGCGATGATGGATATCAGCACCGAACGAATCGTTATTACCGGCGGGGATGGCTTTCTCGGACGTAATCTGCAGGCTGAACTAAAGCGCAACGGCGCTTCGGAGGAGAATATTCTCGTCCCGCTGATTGGCGATTACGATCTGACGAAAGAAGCTGACGTTCAGCGTATGTACGGTGATATGGCTCCGACGATTGTTATACACCTTGCTGCCGAGGTCGGTGGAATAGGTGCCAACCGCGAGAACCCGGGCAGGTTCTTCTACGCCAACATGGCGATGGGCCTGCACCTGATCGAACATGCCCGCATTCTCGGACTGAAGAAGTTCGTGCAGGTGGGCACGATCTGCGCGTATCCGAAGTTCACGCCCGTTCCTTTCAAGGAAGACGATCTTTGGGAAGGCTATCCCGAGGAGACCAACGCTCCTTATGGTATCGCCAAGAAAGCGTTGCTTGTGATGCTCCAGGCGTACCGTCAGCAATACGGCCTGAACGGCGTGTACCTGCTTCCGGTGAACCTCTACGGGCCCGGCGATAATTTCAACCCGGCCAGCTCGCACGTGATACCGGCGCTTATTCGCAAGTTCGTCGAAGCCAAGCGACGCGGCGATGCCACGGTGGAGGTTTGGGGCACTGGCACGGCCAGCCGGGAGTTTTTGTACGTAGAAGACTGTGCTCGCGGAATCACGGCCGCCACGCTGAAATACGACGGCCCCGAGCCGGTCAATCTCGGTGCGGGCTTTGAAATCACCATCAAGGATCTAGCCGAGAAGATACGCGACTTGGCGGGGTTCGAAGGCGAACTGGTATGGGACGCTTCCAAGCCCGACGGTCAGCCTCGCAGGAGCCTGGACACCCAGAGAGCGGCCGAACTGTTTGGATTCCAGGCCGAGATGGGTTTCGACGAGGGCCTGCGAAGGACGATCGAGTGGTGGCAGACCCACGGCGAGTCATGATGCTCATGTCATATCGGCTGACTGATTTCAGGACGCCGACGCAACGAATCAGTAGCCTCAACTGGTGAGTGTGTTCCATGCGCCCAAGCACTGCAGCCATAATATCGATCCTGGAAAAGGTCGTGACCTTCGGCATCCTGGCTGCGGGGTTGATTGTTCTGGGCAGATTGCTGAGCCCTGTGGAGCACGGCACGTTCGCGCTTATCCTCGCAGCCCAGGCGGTATTTCGCCCGATCGTTGAACTGGGTCTGGGACCGGCGTACTTGCAGACCGGGGAGCTTGAAGACTACACAGCCGATGTGTTTTTCGTGCTGAATATCGCTTGTGGGCTTCTCAATACGATCGTGCTTGCATGCCTGGCACCGATCTGGTCGTGGCTTTACGAGACACCGATACTCCTTGGGCTGATGCTGCTGTTCGCCGCTTCGCCAATTCTCGGATCGTTCGGGTGGCAGGCCAAAGCAATGCTGATGCGTCGGAAGCGATTCGTCAGCGTGATGGTAGGCAGTTGCGTTCCGGCTGTTGCTGGGGTCTCGGTGAGCATCTGGATGGCTTATCGGGGCTATTCGGTGTGGGCGTTATGCACCGCTCCGGTTGTCAGTGGGGCGGTTAGTTCTCTGATGCTGCTGTCCATGGTCCGCCATCGATACCGTTTGCCCAACTTCGCCCAGATCCATGCGACGATGGACTCGATACGCTTCAGTTTCATGCTCACCGTTACGCGAATCGTCAACGGTCTGCAGACGTCGTTGGACAAGCTCGTGGTGGGCAAGTTCTACGGCGGCCAGACCGTGGGCGGATATACACGGGCCCTCCAGTTGGCGTCGATGCCGGACGATCAAATACGGAATCCGCTGAGCATCACGTCGATGTCCTATCTCTGTCGGCTCGACAAGGACTCGGCTGTCAGGAACCGTGCTTACAAGGCGTTCCTCATGGTTGCGATGATAGGTCCTGCGGTCCTGTCGCTTATGTTGATGTTCATGGGCGATTACCTGATCGTGCTGGTTATGGGCAAGCAGTGGGTTTTTGCAGGCCCGTACGTGCGTATCTTCGGTATCTACAGCACAGGTCTGATTATCCGTGGCAGCCTGTCGACGATTCATTATTGCGAGAACCGGATGAAACAGTGGATCGTGCTAAGCGGGCTGGGTGTGGCGGTTGGTCTTGGCCCGGCGCTGATCTGCGCGATCATGGGCTTGCCCACCGAGACATTCGCATGGGTAATCTCCTTGAGCGTGTTGGGTTACTGGGTGGCGGTGCTGACGGTTGTGACATTGCGCATGTTCTCGGCAGAGTTGTTGGGCGAGTTGGCGCGCACGGCAGGGCTGGCTGTGGCGGTGGCGCTCGCGGCTGGATACGGATCGCGAATGCTGGTCGAGCAAAGCTCTTACACACAGGCATTGTTCGTGAAAGTGGCGGTGGTATCAGCTATTACCCTGGCTGCGGTGATCGTCGTGCAACTGGCGTTGAATCGCTCCCAGATCAAGATGGTATGGCGGTATGCAACAAAGCGTCAGGATGCGGAATAGGCGTGCGAAGGGGCATCGTATCCGGTAATCTTGCCGGTTGTGCAGGCAAAGCGGGGCCTGACAGATCATTCGACAAGGTTGCAGACACCCATCCGCCGCGTTAGGATGTTTCCGGCCATTCGGTACAGATCGGCCAATTGTATCCATGAAAGGTTATTCTCGCTCATGCACAAGATTGAAGAGGTCATCGTTATCGGCTCCGGCAACTGGGGCCTGGCGTTAGCGGCGGTGTTTTCGAGCTCGGTTCGCACGCGAATCTGGGCGCTGGATGCTCCGCTGGCAAAGTCACTCAATGAGGCCAGAGACCAGGGCGATTCCCCCGTCCCATATCCGATCCCCGAACGAATCGTCATTGAAGAGAAGTACACCTCCGATTTCGACGAGCAGTCGGTTCTGTTCATTCTGGCGGTCCCGTCGGCTGCGGTTCGCGCTGCCGCCGCGGAACTGGGTCAACATTCCCCCAAGCCGCTGGTCATGAGCGTTTCCAAGGGCTTCGACTCGGAGCATTTCTGCACGATGAGCGACGTGATCAAGCGTGAGATTCCAGAAGCGGTCGTGCTGGTTCTCACCGGACCGACAATCGCCAACGAAGTAGGGCTCGGAATGCCCACGCGGGCGGTGCTGTCCAGCGACGATTTGTTCTACCTGGCGATGGCAAAAGAAGCGCTCAAGAACGACGTGCTGGGACTCGAGATTCGCCGTCACCCGGCACAGCACGAGATATGCGCAGCCCTCAAGGGCCTGGTCGCCATCGCCATAGGAATGGCCGAAGAATTGAACCTCGGGGCCAACGCACAGGGAATTATCATGTGCCAGGGCCTGAAGGAAATTGCGGAAGTCGCATCGTTCTTCGACATCCCGGAAGACGTTGCGATGGGCACCTCAGGAGCTGCCGATTTGATCGCCACGTGCATCAGCCCGAACAGCCGGAATCGCAGCCTTGGCGGGTTCCTCGCCCAGGGGCTTTCGATCGAACAGGCCTTGACGAAGGTGGGCATGACCGTTGAAGGCGTAGCCATGTCGCGGACCATCGAAACACTCTGGTCGCTTGATATTTCCATTCCGCTGCTTCATCTGGTCAATGCTTCTCTCATCGAGAACCGGATGGACATCAAGACCGAACTCCACAAACTGGTCACAGGGCTGTAGGAGATTGCACATGAAAGCAGTGATTCTCGCAGCCGGTCGCGGAAAGCGGCTTGCATCGCTGCCGTGGGATAAGCCCAAATGCCTGCTGCCGATTGGTGAGCGGACACTCTTCGAACATGCGATGCATGCTCTGTTGGCACACGGTGTGGATACAGCTACCATCGTCCTGGGTTATCAAAGCGAACTGATCGAGCAGGCGATGTCCCGGTTCCCGATCAAGTGGACCGTTGTGATCAACGAAGGCTACGCTAGCACGAATACCATCAACTCGCTCTATCTGGCGAGGGAGAGCCTCAACGAGGACTTTCTGTATTTCAATGCGGACGTGCTTTTCGATTCGAAGATTCTCGGCCCGCTGATCGAATCACGGGAAAGCTCGCTGGCGATCGACGAAAAAGCTTGCGGCGACGAAGAGGTGAAGGTGATTGTCGGCGATGACGATCGTATTCAGCGGATCGGCAAGTCGCTTGATCCGGGCCAGTGCATGGGAGAGTTCATCGGAGTGGCGAAATTCGCTGCCGAAGCATGTCCGGCGCTGATCGAATCACTGCGACGGTATAACGAAGACCTCCAGGAGAAGGATCTGTTTTTCGAAGCTGCCGTCGATGCAATTCTCGAGACCGTTCCCTGCATGGTCAGCCATGTCGGCGACTTGGGCGCAGTTGAGATCGATTGCCCCGAAGATTATGAAATAGCTAAAAAACTGTGGGCGAGCGGTACAATGACCGATACTCCATGAGTGAAGCAGTCGTTTCGGATAAGTTAAGCGACTGTCTGACTGTAGAGATTCGAACCCGGCCGATGCACTGGTATCAGTGATGAAGTGGGGCGATCTGGATTATCGGTGTAACGTCAGGAGTCAACTCATTCCACGGCCTTTGAGGGCTTGGAAGTGGTCGTATCATGCTTCGGCGTGCTCTGCCATAGGTGTTTGTGGCTATCCAATTCCATAAAAACTCCCTATTTGTGGACTATTAGCAATAATCTTGCCGATTCAATCAATGAGAGAACAAGGACTTCGTTTCGTCGTAGTTTATGTATAGGCACTTTTTGCCTCGCAAGGCCCAGACCGGGATGGTACCGCTCTGGCGTCAGTGTGAATAATCGCGCCTTGGCTACCGAAGGTGGAGAATAAATGACATCAGCGAAAGATGAAATGCGGAGCACTGAGAAACTGATCGACCTCTTGCGGATGGATCTGGCGTGGTCAAATTACGTTGACGGCAAGCCGGTACCGCCGAAGTGGGGGTGGATGCGTATTGCCAAATCATGGGTCACTAACTCCGGATTCCGGGCCGTTTTTCTCTATAGGCTGGCACATAGGTCTTACAGGAAAGGCGGGAGGGTGATGCCCGAAATCTACCGCAGGTGGATGGTTCGATCATGCGGTTGTGAGATCGGTTCGAGCGCTGAAATCGCAGGCGGGCTGCGTTTGGCGCACCCTCATGGTATCTCGATTGGTGGAGATGTGAAGATCGAGAGTATGGTCAAGATTGGACAGCTTGTCTCAATAGGCGGCAACTTCATGAAGACAGACGAGACAAGCGGACGGACTCAACCTCATCTTGGTGAGAGATGTCAGATTTGCATAGGAGCTGTCGTTGTCGGGCCTGTTGAGGTGGGCGAACATTCGATAGTGGGGGCGAACTCGGTAGTGATGAGTTCCATTCAGCCTTATTCGGTTGTGCTGGGCAATCCAGCCAGGGTCATCCGCAAGAAAGCGAACGACGAAGAAGACCTGGTTGGCTAAACCTCCGAATGCAAATGGTGTTAGTGATTGAGTTCAAGACAGAATTGATATGAAAAGTGATAAGTGGATATGAATCAAGCTATTTTAATGACGGTGCAGCGTCTTCTTCGAGACATCCTCGATAGATCAGATTTGGACATTGTTGACACCACGGCTTTCGGGGACATCGAAGGATGGGATTCCATGGGCCAATTGAATCTCGTGCTGTCGGTTGAGAGCGAATTTGACGTGGAGTTGCCTCCGGAGGATACCGCTGAGGTAAAGACCATCGGCGACCTTGTTACCTCGATTGAGCGGGCACAGGGTGGCTGAATCATGAATAAGCTGCAATTGGAGAGGTCGATTGTTGAATTTGTACTTGGCAGCGCTTCCCGTGACGATTTCCCCCAAGTCGCTGAAGAACTGCTACGGCACGACAAGGGGAGGTTTGATCTGGCGTCGGCGGAGGCGATATCCGGTCTTTCCGAGCGTTACTTTGCAGGCACGGAGCGGCTGAAAGAATTGGCAGACGTTCTCGCTGCCTGTCAAAGCGCGAGCGGAAAATATGCAGCCGGACGTATCTTAGCTGCGACCGGTGATTCTGATCGGGCGATTGAGTTGTTTGGAGACGTTCTCGATGCGATATCCAGTCCCGATCCCAGCGTGCTTCTGGAGCGGGCCCGCTTAATGGCCAGGTCCGACCGCATTGAAGAAGCTTCGGAGGATTTTCGGCTTGCTCTTCAGTTGAACCCCCCTTATCCGTTCTACGTTAAGTGCCGGGCAGTGCTTGAAAGGATTCTCGCCTCAGGTCGATGGACTCCGAGGAGATCGTTCAAATTCGCCATAGTGGGAAGTTCGACGACCGCGTTGTTGGCGGGTGTGTTGCGAGCATGTTGTTTCCGCGATGGAATCCAGATGGATTTCTACGAGGGACAGTACGGCAGCTATCAACAAGAAATATTCGATGACGCTTCGGGTCTTTATGAATTCGCGCCTGACGTGGTCGCTATCCTGATCAATCATCGAGATTTGCACCTTCCACCTGATGACGGAATGGATTCCGCGGAGGGTTTCATAGAGACTCTGCGATCACTCTGGAGTGTTCTCCGGAATCGCATTCCTTGCCATATTCTTCAATTCGGTGTAGACATGCCCTGGGGTGGGGCCTGGGGCAATCTGGAAGATTCGTTGCCTCAAGGTCGTCGCCGATTGGTTCGCCATGTCAATTCGGAGCTTTCATCGGAAATGCCGTCAGGCGTTTCCTTCCTGGATGTCAACGAAGTGGCAGGACTCGGGGGACAGCCACTGGCCAACCCGGTAGAGTGGGCCAGGGCCAAGCAGTACCCCGGCTCGAGAACTCTGCCACTTCTTGCTAATACGATTGCCTCGCATCTGCGCAGTATTCTGGGCCTGACATCCAAGGTGTTGATCACAGACTTGGACAACACATTGTGGGGTGGAGTAATCGGTGAAGACGGTCTTTCGGGAATCGAAATCGGACCGCCTTCACCGAAAGGCGAAGGGTATCTTGCGCTACAGAACTATATGAAGGAGCTTCAATCTCGCGGGATTCTGTTGGCGGTCTGTTCAAAGAATAATCTGGAAGAGGCCGAACTCCCATTTCGTGATCATGACTCCATGCTGCTCAAGCTCACGGACTTCCATGCATTCATAGCCAATTGGAACGATAAGGCTGCAAATATACGTGCCATCGCAGATGAGTTATCGCTGGGACTCGAAAGTTTCGTATTTCTTGACGACAACCCTTTGGAACGGGCTTGGGTCCGGTCGCAAATTCCACAAGTGGTCGTACCGGAATGTGGTAAGACGCCATGGGAGATGATGCAGGCTTTGCAGCACGGAAAGTTCTTCGAGAACCTTACTGTTACAAAGGAAGACCTTGGACGTGGCATAAGCTATCAGGTGAACCGCGCCATGCGAACCCAGGCATCGCCTGCGAATCTGGAAGGTTTTCTACAAAGTTTGCAAATGCGAGCGTCGCAAGGTCCTGTTGACGACCAGAAACTCCCCCGGGTGACACAGCTAATCAACAAGACAAATCAGTTTAATCTGACCACCAAACGCTATACCGAGGAGCAAGTCGCTGCCAAGGCGGATTCGCAGGATTGGTGGTGCCGCTGGTTCCGCCTGGTCGACCGGTTTGGCGATCATGGATTAATTGGCGTTCTGCTGGCGCAGAAGTCAGGGAACGACTGGGAGGTCGATACATGGTTGATGAGTTGCAGAGTACTCGGACGACAGATGGAGGAGTTCATGTGGAATGCCCTGGCCGATGCTGCCAGGGAACATGGTTGCTCCGGGATCAAAGCCGAGTATCGGCCAACGGCCAAGAATGCCCTGGTGAAGGATTTATATGAAAAGCTGGGATTTGAGGCATTCGATAGTGATGACGAACGCACTTGTTATCGATTTGACTTGACGGACAAAGAGTCGCCAAGATGCGCGTTCATCGAGGATGCCGGCGAGCTCTGACGTGAGCATGCCGATGATCGTCGTAGGTCGCACTGACGTTGCGAAAACGAGGCCTGCGATTCGGACGTCCCGTAACTTGTTGGCGAGAGAATATCGACATAATGAGTTTTCTTAGAAAAGGCATACTGGTAACGGCTGGGCAGATGATAGGCATCCTGATGGGTGTGCTTTCTGGAATGCTTTACTCTCGCGTTCTCGGCCCGGACGGTGTGGGGCAGTATCGCCTGTTTAACACTACTCTTGTCGTTGTCGCCACGATAGGAGTTATGGGCATAAGCAGTGCGGGTATCTATTTTCTCAATAACAGAAAGATAGCAATAGAGCGCCTGACCACTAACGGTGTGCGATTTGCATTGGTCACAGGGGGCACAATTGCAGCCATCATGACGACAGTTTTCCTTTGCTTGCCTGGCTACTTCGGGCGGATATCCGTGCCAGTGGCGGTCTTTTTTGCGATGGCTATCGGCGTAATGCCGCTTTGGGCTGTGTTGTACCAGCTCCTGGTCGCCCAGTTGGCAGCCCGTCGGATGGTAACTCTTCAGTTTCTGAGGTCCACCGTCGTTCTTGTAGGCGGAGCGTTGTTGGCTGTTTTCGGCTGGCTGACGACGCAGTCAGGGATTGTCATTTTTGCATTGGGGGCCTTCGGAGCGACCGCCCTGGTGCTGTTCTATCAGCGCAAGAACATCGACTTATCCATTCCCTTCGATTGGGCGCTTTTTCGAGAGGTGCTATCGTACGGAGTCAAAATCGCTTCGGCGGACATTATGCTTCTGGTGATGCTTGAGATGAGCGTCATACTGCTTCGGTACCTGATGCCAGGATCGTTCGAGCCTATCGGCTTTTATTCGCGAGCGACGACGATTTGCGGTCTGATTGTCATCGTGCCTCGCACACTCGGTCCGTTGCTGTTTGCCAAGTGGTCTGGGGTGACCGGCCGGGCCAGGCTGTTGCAGGTGGAGATGGCCATGCGGATGAGCCTGACCTACAGCCTGCTGATGGCAGTGGGCGTGATCTTACTCGGTAAGTACGCCATCTGGATGATGTACGGGAAGGAGTTCCTGCCGGCGATGGAGGCGCTGCGGATTCTTGCGTTCTCTACGGTCTCTCTGTCGGTGTTTACCGTGTGCTACAACGTACTGGCCGGCGACGGTCGTGCGAACCTGATGGCGTGGGTTCTGGCCGCGTCGATAGCAATCCTGGTTGTGGTTACATGGTGGCTGGTGCCCATCTGGGGTATCTCCGGCGCCGCAGTTGGCGCTCTTTGCGCCAGCGCATGCACTGCCGTCTGCGGGGTCGCTATCTGCATGAAGCTATATGGCCTCAATCCGCTGAGATGCCTGTTTGTCTGCAGGAGCGATCTGCAATACATCCGCCAGGCGTTCAAGAGCAGGGGGCAGAGTTCGCAGGGGGACCTTAATACTGATGAAATATGAGGAAACGCCAATCGGATGATTCAGCCGCCAGAACGAAAATGCTAACAAGCTCTGACGTGAACATGCCGATGATTACAGGGGTACGAATAACACAAGCACCGTGGGTTATGAAGCCAGCTGCCCAGAAGGGCAACCCGGCGACGGTTCCTGCTGAGGATGAAATAAAAGGCGATGGCGATGGACGCGTATTATGGCAGCTATGCTTACCCTGAGATGCCACAGGCTTCGGCAGCGTATTCAGGTGCCGAGGTGTTTGTGCAACGAGAGGCGCATCCGTACAGGGTGTTTGCCATCACCACTTCGCTGTTGGCATTGTGGATCGCTCCGGTAATCGGTGGAGACAAAGCGGTTTTCTTTGCGATCCTGGGTTCACTTGCGCTGTGTCTGTGCGATTCAGCGGCTTGCATTTTCCTGATGATCGCAAGCGCAGGCGCTCATTACGTTAAACCGGAAGCAGGCGGCTTCACTGTCAGCCCAACCCAGCTAGTGGGGCTGGTTCTGTTGGTCAGATGCCTGATTTCGCCCGGTATCGGAGGCATCGCGCGGGCGATGTCTGCGATGAACCGCGCGGCTCTTGGATTTCTAGTATTGCTCTTCACCTCCATCTTCATAACGGGTTTTTTGCGTTCCTATCTGCAAGATGCCTACACGCTGCTTACCGGAGTGATCACTTTTTTCACCATCGCCGCTTTTGCGTTGCAGTGCAGGGACTCCCGGTGGGTTACCATAGCGGTCTTGCTGGGCCTATTGCTTCCTGCGCTATACTACCTGCTCATCTGGGTCGGGGTACTCACTCCCGTATCGGTGTCTCACATCGATCCCACAGGTGAGCTTCAGGTCCGTATTTCTTCCGGCCGAAGCGATCCTAACTACATAGGAACGCTCATGGCTTCATGCCTTTCGATATTCGCGCTGTTGTTTCTTGCCACAAAATCCATGCTCATGCGCCTGGTTTATGTGGCGTTGGGGTGCTTGATATTCGTCGTCGTCGTGGAGACCGGTTCACGGGCGGCGCTGGCGGTGTCGTTCATTGGAGTTTTGGTGGCGTTCTGGCTGGCTGCGAAAATCAAGGGCGCTCGCGCGATCGGCCTGATGTTCATGTTGTTCATACTTGGCAGCGTGCTTGGTGTGGCATCGTGGGGAATCATAGGCGGGCGATTGACCACTACCCTTGGCCGGTTCATGACCGATCAGGGACTTGCGGGTGGCCGCATAGAATTGTGGACCCGGGCTACACTTTATATCCTGACTACTCCCATTCCCGATCCGCAGGGCTGGTTCTTTGTTGTGAGCCAGGTTCCTCACCAGACCTACCTTTCCGCCGGTATCGCAGGAGGCCTGGCGGGTCTTATCGGAATGGTCGGGCTGGCGACAGCGTCTTGCTTGCAGGGAATGAGGAATGTGAAATTCACTACAGGGACGGATCGCATCTGGCAGTCGGCACTCTTTTTGACAGTGCTTACGATAGCCATTAGTGTCTGTTCGATTACGACGCTCGGACACAAGTTCATGTGGAGCATGTTCGCTATCTGCAGCCTTCGCAATATCCAGAAGGACCATGTCGCGGAGATGGAAGCTGCCGCGGCGGGCTACTATCCAAGTTGACAAACGTTTGACAGGACCACCGATGCGAGTCGCATTCATTCAAATTGTCCATAATTACGGCGGCGCTGCCCGCTGTCTGGTAGAGTTCGCCATGCGATTGAGCGAACGGGTTGACGTTTCCATTGTCGACGTCTACGGTGCCTGCGAGTTGTTCACTCGCGATGTGCGTGAGGCGGGTCTGGACTATCACGTCCTCTGTCCGAAAGGGGAACTCAAAGCGATAGGCCGCAGACCGATCCAGCGGGTGGCGCGAATGCTTCAGGGCATTCCAAGCATGCTGAAATTGCGCGCCAGAGCAGAGGCGCTGCTCGGCGAACTGCAACCTACTGTAATCTGCAGCAACGATCTTCGCAGTGCGTTTCCCGTTGGCATAAGCAGAAAACTTCGCCACATTCCACTGGTAGTGCACATGCACGGCTGGTATACGCCCGACATGCTGGCGTCCTATAGCAAGTGGCTGGCGCGGAAGAGATGTTCGGCCCTGATGGCAATATCATATCCGACAAAGACGGCTTTGGTCTGTGCGAACATTGACCCGGCCAAGATACACGTCCTTCACAATCCCATTGATGTTTCGGAAATGCGGGACTTGGCCGATCGGGCTTTGGACAGCCCGCTGCCACAGGCGGACCGCGCTGTCAGGTTATTGCTTCCCGGAGCGATAATCCGCTCCAAGGGCCAGCACACAGCCATCGCTGCGATGAAACCGATCCTCGATGCGGGTCATGACGCGGTGCTGTGGATTGCCGGAAAGCTCAATGACGGCAATGCCAACTACGTTGCCGAAACCAATGCACTGGCCGAACGTCTTGGTGTCGCTGATCGCATCGAATGGCTGTCTCTGCGTGGTGACATTCCGCAGGTAATCAAGGCCGCCTCGATGGTCGTGCTGCCGAGTTGGTCCGAAGGTCATCCGCGCGTCTCGCTTGAAGCGATGGCGCTGGATCGCCCGTTCGTGGCTACGCCCGTTGGCGGCGTGCTGGACATGGTGCTGCCAGGCGTGACCGGAATGCTGTTCGACGTTGAAGACTCCGACGGGATGGCCAAGCAGGTCTGCAAACTCGCGGATAATCCACAACTTGCCAATCGCATTGCCGCACAAGCCAGACAATATGTGGAACAAAGTTTCACGCCCGATCAACAGATTGAAAAAGCCCTGGCGATATTCAAGCAAGTTGCAGCCGGTGTCCATGCGAACTGACAGTCTGGTTGGGACGTAATAACACTAATTATGACAAACACTACCGACACGATTAATCCTGACGCTACAGACAGCAGACCGAGCGGTGCTAACGCATCCGATATTCGCGTGGTGCAGGCTATCTCGTCCTTGGCACGCAATGCGGGCGGGCCTTCGCAGTCTATCACAGGCCTGTGCGAGCATTTGGCTCGGGCCGGCTGCAAGGTCGATCTATGCAGTATCGATACGCCCGCAAGCCTCGGAGGTGCGGTCGAAGTGGACACTTCGCTTCTCGACTTGCATCTGGCCAACCTCGACGGCAAACTGTCCTCGGTATTCATTCCCGCACCGTTTAGAGATATGCTGACTTCCCATGCCGCCCAATGTGATATCGTTCATTCGCACGGTCTGTGGCAGCCGACCAATCGCTGTGCGGGCGCTGTGGCGGATGAGTTGGCCAAGCCGCACGTCATCACTATCAGAGGAATGCTTTCGCCGCGTGCAATGCAGCGATCGGCATGGAAGAAACGCATCGCTTCGCTCCTGTACGCCAGACGCATGGCGTCAGAGGCGGCCTGTCTGAATGTTTTAACGCAGCGCGAGCTGCGGGATGCTAGGAATTATGGTGCCCGCAATCCGATTGCGGTGATTCCCAACGGTATACATCTTCCCGAACTGAACAGCCTGCCTGACAAATCGGAGGCACGAAACCGCCTGAGCGACCTGCCGGACAAGAGACTGCTACTGTTCCTGGGGCGGATTCATCCGATTAAGAACGTGCCCGGTGTAATCGAAGCCTGGAGCATACTGGCCGAGGAGTTTCCCGATTGGCACTTGGTAATAGCCGGACCGGACGAGGTCGGACAGCTAGCCGAACTGAAAGAACAGGTCAGCCAAGCCGGCCTGAACGAGAGAGTCACTTTTAAGGGCCCCGCTTTCGGCGAAGATAAGCAGACACTCCTGCGAGCGGCGGATATCTACATCCAGCCCAGCCATTCCGAAGGCTTCTCGATGGCGATTCTGGAAGCAATGGCATATCAACTGCCGGTTGTGATCAGCAGTGAATGCAATTTCGACGAGGTCGAAACCGTCAATGCCGGTGCCGTCTCAGGCACGGATGCTCAATCGATTGCCCAGAAGCTGCAAGATCTTCTGGTGCTCGATGAAGCTCAGTTGAATTCCATTGGCAACCGTGGGCGACAGTTGGTAGAGCAACAGTACTCGTGGGACAAGATTGCCGAGAAAATGATCTCGGTTTACAATTGGCTACTTGATCGGGCACCGATGCCCGACTGCGTGAATCTCGATTAACAATGTCCGATCAAACACCACATCATTTCGATAACGATGAACCTTCGGCGGTTACCGAGCTGCAGGTGGATGTCAGTCACTACCAGAACGTTCATTCGCTTGGTAATCGCCTGGCCCGCTGGCTGTGGGGAATCGTCTGGCTGCTACTGTTTCGCCCGAGCCCCAAACTTTTTCACGCCTGGCGGCGATGGCTGCTGAAACTATTTGGCGCGAAGATCGGACGCGGTGTTCACGTTTATCCGTCAGTGAAGATATGGGCACCGTGGAATCTCCGCATGGACGAACATAGTTGCCTCGCGCCAAACGTCGATTGCTACTGCGTCGCACCCATTTCCATTGGCGCTCATAGCACCGTTTCGCAGTATTCGTACTTGTGCACAGCGTCGCACGATTTTACGCGATCTGCGCTGCCGCTGGTGACGTCGCCGATCGTCATAGAGGATCAGGCGTGGATCTGTGCGGATGTGTTCGTGGGACCTGGTGTTACGGTTGGCCAGGGCGCAGTGGTCGGTACTCGCTCTAACGTCACCAAAGACGTCGAGCAATGGTGCGTTTATGCGGGCAATCCGGCCAGGCTGATTAAGAAACGCGAGATGAGCGACGATAATGGCGCGTGACAGGACACAGACGATGGAGCAACCGGGCGTTTCAGTACTGATTCTGACTCTCAACGAGGAAGTGGATCTTCCGGCGTGTCTGGAGTCCGTATCCTGGTGCGACGACGTTGTCGTATTCGATTCGTTCAGCACTGATCGCACCGAACAGATCGCCACCGCCGCCGGTGCAAGATTCTTCCAACACAAGTTTGACAATTACGCCTCGCAGCGCAACGCTTCCCTCGAAGAAGTCGAATACAAATATCCCTGGGTGTTCATGCTGGATGCCGATGAGCGGTTTACGAGCGAACTCGTCGAGGAAATCGCCCGGACTCTTCCTGTGACAGACGATGACGTATCTTTGTTTCGCCTTCGTCGCAAAGACATGTTCATGGGACGGTGGCTCAGGAGAAGCAGCGGATATCCAACATGGTTTGGACGCATGATGCGCGTTGGCAGAGTCCGGTTTGACCGGGAAATCAACGAAGACACCGTGACGGACGGACGGGCTGGTTTTCTTAACGGGCACATGGTTCACCATCCTTTCAGCAAGGGGCTGGCGTACTGGTTCGAGCGGCACAATCGCTATTCTTCAATGGAAGCCGCCGCGCTAATTACCGAAGTGTCCGAACGCATGAAGTTTCGAGATGCGTTCTCGTCCGATCCGTCGATCCGACGAAAGACTATGAAACAACTGGCCTATCGGATGCGATTCAGACCGCTCCTGGCTTTTGTATACCTTTATCTGCTTCGGGCAGGTTTTCTGGATGGCCTGGCCGGTTTCAGATACTGCATGCTCAGGTTTATTTACGAAGTCATGATCGATATGAAGGTTAAGGAGTTGCAGTATAAGGCTAGAAAGTCTCAATAGTTGCGCATATTTGAATACGGGTGCCTCATTCTGTCGATACATTCTTAAAGACGCACAGACATTCGCACAGTAGCAGGAATAAATACCTGCTGACTTGACGAACCAAAGCTTTCAGGGCGGGCTGCCCTCAGATCGAAATTATTGAATAATGAATCAACTCCGCACCGATAACTCTGCCTGCAAATCATCGCGCCTTGCGATCGTAGCAGGCGCTGTGTTCCTGGTTATTGCACTGGGTGTGTTTCTTGTGCGAGGTCCCGGCAGGGCCGTCGCCAGGGGCGAAGATTTCAGCGTCTATTACTGCAGCGCTCGGGCGTGGGTGTTCGGGTCCGATCCGTATTCAACGCAGAATCTGCAACTAATCGCACGCCGGTCCGGCGATGCGCCCTCGGACTTTCTCCACAACGCCGTAAGCCCTCCGCCGACGTTCGTAATACTCTCGCCGCTGGCGCTGCTGCCATGGACGGCCGCCAAATACACATGGCTGGGCCTGAATCTGTTTCTAATCATTGTGATGCTCGTACAAATTTACCGCATGAACGCCCCGAGGCTCGGTGGGGCGGGAAGAATGTTGCTGATAGCGTTCTTTCTCGCACTTTCACCTCTGCATACAGGTTTTTCGCACGGTCAATTGGCGCTGGCGGTGACGGCCTGCATAGTCTGTGCGCTGTGGATGGAAACCCAGGATCGACCGTGGCTGGCGGGTCTGCTGCTGGGCCTGGCGGTTGTCCTCAAACCGCAAATCGGCGTTCTGTTTATTCTCTACGCGATCTGTCGCTGGCGCTGGCGCACGGCGACGGCTGCGGTTCTGCTTGCCGGGTTAATCTCAGCCATTGGCGTAATCAGGCTTGAAGCTGTAGGCGTCGATTGGCTGACCAGCCTGCAGTCCAATTACGAATCATTCACCAACGGCGGCGACGGCGATATCGCAAGCACCACGCACGTTGCCCACCAGATGGTCAACCTTCAATACCCGCTATACATGCTTCTGGGCAGCAAGGTTCTGGCAAATTCGATTGCTCTGATGCTTTGCGGCCTGGGCTTTGTGCTGACCGTACTGGCCGCCTGGCGAGCGAAGTTTCGCAACGGTCGTCTGCTCGCATACGGCGCAGTTTCCGTACTCAGCCTGCTCATGGTCTACCATCGATTCTACGATGCGGTGCTGCTGGTGATTCCGCTGGCGTGGGCGTTTGGCGAACTCTCAGCCGGGAGGCGGGGCAGGGCGATAGTTGCACTGGGGCTGATAGCTGTCTACCTGCTGCCGGGAGCGTCGCTATTGTTCGTGCTGGCAGACAGGGGATGGATACCGGCTACGATGGCTGAGACATGGTTCTGGCGATGCATCGTTCTACCGCACCACGTCTACGCACTGGTTGGGCTTGGGTGTGTGATGCTGGTCAGTCTCTTTAGAAAGGCTACTCAGCAGGCGGCGTAAGCGGACAGCCCTGCTGATACCATTGGGCGGTCTGGGCGATCCCGTCTTCCAGCGAAACCTTCGGAGTGAATCCTAACTGATCGTGGATCTTATCGGCATTGAAGCAAAGGTCTCCGCCGATCCGCCTTATGATGCTGCTATCGATAGGCATCTTCCGCAGCGTGATGGCGGCGGCGATGTCGCCGCACTTGCCCAGCAGCTTAAGCAGCCACAGCGGGACGTTTCGCAGCAGTGGCTCCTGGTCCATCGCCTTGCAGATCGTCGCGTAAAGCTCTCGCGTACTGTAAGGCCGTTCGTCGCACACCAAGTACACCTCGCCCGCGCTGTCAGCATGTTCCAGAGCAGCAAGGGCTGCGTCCACCACGTTGCGAACGTAGACCATGGAGCGTTTGTTATTGATCGCGCCTACGGGCAGCTTTCTGCCCCTCTCGGCCGCTTCCAGCAGACGAAGTACGTTACCTTTCGCGCCAGGCCCGTAGACCATGGGCAGGCGAAGGGCGACAGCGTGCATGTTGTTTTGGTCTGCGAATTCGAAGATAAGCTTTTCGGCTGCCAGCTTACTGCGCCCGTACGGGGTAGCAGGCTGGGGCGGAGTTTTTTCGTCCGAGACGCCCAGGCCTTCTTCGCCCATGGCCTTGACGCTGCTCATTAGCAGGAATCTACCGATGCCCGCCTTGGCGGCTGCTTGCAGCAGCGAGCG
>SDBT01007490.1_pt1 | contig 17951 bp, 14 predicted proteins | sample 2277101 | NCBI WGS metagenome assembly SDBT01 (sample SAMN10404973, study PRJNA504765) | marine sediment metagenome | isolation source: marine sediment core GS10_PC15, 103 cmbsf | place: Arctic Ocean: Southern Knipovich Ridge | collected 2010 | reverse complement strand
CTTAACGAGTAAGAAGTTCATAGACATCGTAGACCCCTTACTCTAAAATGTTCTATACTGACCTCAAAAAAGGAGGTCAGTATGAATGAGAAAGAGTTAAGAAAACAAGCTATAAAAAGATATAAAAATGGCGAATTTGCCAAAGATATTTATAGAAGCCTTGGTAAAAGTAAGACCTGGTTTTTCAAATGGTTAAAACGTTCTAAACTTGAGGGGGAAAATTGGTCGCAAAGTCAATCTCGCAAACCCCACAAAAATCCCCAAAGGATGGACAAAAACACGGAACAGAAGATAATTGATATTAGAAAACATTTAGAAAATATTCTTTATGCTCAGATAGGAGCACTGGCCATTAGTTACCAGTTAAGTAAAGAGGGAATCAAGCCTCCTCCTATATCTACTATCAATAAAATCATTAAAAGAAATAACCTAACCCGTGAAAAAATCAGATATATACCCAAAGGAGTTAATTATCCCTATTTAAAGGTGGAAGAGAGTAACATCTTACACCAATTCGATCTAATAGGACCTAGGTATATAAAGAATGACGGACGTTTTTATTCTGGTAGTGTTATCGATGTCTATGACCGTCGGATCAGTATAAATCCTACCAGAAGGCAGTCCAAAATAGATATGGATCATACCTTAAATGGTTCTTGGAGGACGATGGGTATATCCCGCTATTTACAGATGGATAATATACTATCTTTAAGGGGGAGCAATCAATACCCCCATTCTCTGGGGTTAGTGATACGCCTCTGCCTTTATCTGGATATACAACCTATATTTATTCCTATAAGGGAGCCCTGGAGAAACGGGATTGTGGAACATTTTCAAAATGTCTTTGATAAGATGTTCTTTCGTGCCCAGTATTTTAAAGACTTTGCTTATCTTTGCCAACAGGCTAAAGATTTTGAAAAATTTCACAATCAAAACCATCATTACAGTACCATAGGAGGCATGACTCCTAACCAAAAATTTAAAGGTAAGATGAAGTTACTCCCTGCTTCCTTTAGGTTTCCTGATAAACTTGCTATTGTTCCCGGACAGGTACATCTTGTCCGCTTAATCCGGAGTAACCGCATCCTGGATATCTTTGGAGAAGAATATATTATGCCCCAAGATGTAGTGTATGAATATGTCTGGGCTACCATTGATACAGGGAAGGAAATTTTATCCATATATCATGATTCAAAATTAATAGTGGAATATCCTTATCTTTTGCCAAAAAGCTCTATTGATTTATCAAGGTTCGATCTCTAGAGTCTACGATGTCTGTGTACTTTTATATCACTAGGGGAGTCTACGGTCTGTATATATATGAACCTCTAAGAGAGGTCTACGATGTCTGTGTATGCATGAAATAGTCGCTATTTTATCTTTAATAATATCTGCTTCTTTCATCTTTTTATTAAGGTTATCTTTTGCCCGGGAATAGAGGGTAGATCTTTTTATATCCATTAGTCTACATCCCTCTTTAATTGATTTAAATAAGGACCGGTAATGATAGATGAATTCTCTTTTCTCTTCTGTAGTATGTATTCTTTCTCTTTTTTTAAAATATAGTTCTCCATGGTTAGTTTACCGATCATCTGCTCTAATTTAGCTACCTGCACCCTTAACTTTCTTATCTCTTGATTATCATTATTGCCCTTTAACTCTCTCTCTAAGTACTGTCTCTTCCAGCGGTTGATAAGTCCAGGGGAGATATTGTTTTCCTTGCCGAGTTCAAGGACACTTTTACCACTTAGTATTTTTTGTACCATTTCATCTTTGAATTCCCTGGAGTATTGTCTTTTTTTAATACCCATTACCACTGTTCTCCTTTCTTCTTCTTGATTATTATTTTATTATACAACAAGTCTTATTTTTTCTGTAAATGTGTCTAGTGGTAGGGGTTCACTCCAGTACTACGAAAGTATGAAACGGAGAAATTTTCAGAATCCTCCTTTAATCGTTTTATTAAAGCAAAGAATCTTGTTTTCTTAATACCTAAAACTTTTTGTAAATCTTTTCTTTCTATTTTCTTTTTTAGATACCATGTCATTAAGTCTTTAACCTGGCAATCATTAAATTTTTTATGTAGCTATTTCATAATATAGGACCTCACTTTTTGATCCTATATTATTACAATTTTAAGATATTTCTAAGAGTTCACTTTTAAAACGTAAATCATTAAAAAAACGGTTCACTTTTAAAATGTTAGTAACAAGAATAAATATTTATATTGACAAGGTACTATAAAGTATGTTAGTATTAATTTGATATTATAATACTTATTATAAGTATTAAAAAAACAAAAATAGTTTTATTTTACTATAGATTATTGAATAATAAATTATTTTTATGTCAAAAGGTCTTAAGAAAGCACGCTCCTTGAGAATTAAATATTAGAAAGAAAAGATTTTACAAAACGAATTTTATCTTTATTGCTGTCTTATCAGCATTAAGGCAACTAAAAGAAGGGTAATGGGCGATAAACAATAAACCGGATATAAAGGAGGTGGTTAATATGGTAATTGACATTACATTATAGGAACTCATAAAGTATGAATCTAATAAACAGGATTTTAATTAAATTTTAGGAGGTAAGGAAAGTGATTACGAAATTTCGTATGTTTATGGTATTGGTTAGCCTGGTAATTATCGTAACCTTAGTGCTAACATCTGGTGTGCCCCAGTCACAAGCTGCTGCCCCAGTGGTTGAACTAACCATATGGGATATTCCGCATACTGCCAGTTATACTGAGTGGATGATGAATTATGTTAAGGAGTTTAATAAGTCCAATCCAAATATCAAAGTTACCTGGGAAAGCTTTGAAACAGAAGCATATAAGCAGAAAATCGCATCAGCTCTTGTGGCTGGTACACAACCTGATATATTTTTTTCATTCGTTAGTGACCTACTTTTCGAACATTACACTGAAGGCAGAATACTTGCCATTCAGGATCTACCAGATTATGATATAACACCCTACACAGATGCCAGTAAAACGATCGCTTCCTTTAACGGGAAGATGGTTATCCATCCAATTTTCATGGCACCCAGTGCCTTTTACTACAACAAAGCGCAGTTCGCTAAGGCAGGGATTGATACACAAAAATGGTCTAATCCAATGCAACCCACCTGGAATGAATTCATTACTGCTTGTGATAAACTCAAAACTGCAGGTCTTATTCCATTTGCGATGGGGAATAAGGACAGATGGCCAGTTATGCAATTAATCGCGGGAGTACAGAATAGATACGGTGGAACGAAAGAGCTTTTTGATGCTATCAGTAGAGCTGGCTCATACACAGCTCCAGGTTTCCTCAAGGGTGCAGAATTGGCGCAACTCCTAGTAAAAAGTGAATATTTTCCAAAGGGCTTTAATGGTATTGGAGGAACTGCTAAATATACTTTAATTACAGAGGGTACTGGTGCCATGTATTACTATGGACCTTGGGTAATAGGATTTATCAAGAATAGCGCCCCGCCAGGCTTTGAATTTGGCATGTTCAAGTTTCCTAGTTTCCCTGATGGGAACCCGGACAGTCAAAATGATATTCAAACTGGCTTAGACGCTTGGGCGGTATCAAGTACAACAAAACATCCAGAGGCAGTTGCCAAATTCCTACAATCTATGACAACAATTGATTATACGTTGTCGTTTGTGAAGGCAGTTAACGTCGTACCGATAATTAAGGGCGTTCACGAAAAAGCAAAAACTGCAGGCGTTGATCCAACGGTGTTGACACTGATGCAGTATAGCGAGGAAGCAAAGAACAGTTATAGGCATTGGGACTGGCTTTTGCCAGCTATAGTGGCAGAAGAAATACTCTATGCATCTCAACTATTATCCATGGAAAAGATTACTCCGAAAGAATTAGTCGAACGACTTGAGGCAAAAGGCGGACTGAAGTAATAAACGAATGACTGATGACCTTCGGATCGAAGCCACATTATGATTTTGAAGATTCCCTACCCCGATATGTATTTGTTTTGTCGGGGTAGGGAGATATATCTTTATTAACCCGAAGGGCAGAATAACCACAGGTGACCCGTGGATTAATGTAAAAAATGCTTGAAAGGCTTCAAGAGAAGCTCGAGAAGTGGAAAAGTTGCCATGGACTTATCCGTAGGATTTGTACTATTAAAATTAATAGTAAAATAAGGGAGAATTATCAATTGAATAATCATTTTAAGGATGGTTCAGGTAGATGGAAAGACTTTTTGCGTTCTCAAAATCTGGTGGGATGGTTATTGTGTATGCCTGCATTAGCTATTTTGGGGCTATTTTTCTTAGGACCTGCTCTTATAGGGGCTAGAACCTCATTTTATGAGTGGAATGGCATATCTTCCACCATGAGGTTTGTCGGCTTGAATAATTACATCGAAGTATTTCAGAAGGATAGATTCTGGAGCGCAGTACTTATAAACTGGCTTGCTTTTTTCGGTACTCTTCTGACACAGATGCCGTTGGCCTTGTTCTTTGCAATTGGTCTTTCCAAACAAACTCATATTATAAAGGTTTATAGAAGTGCCCTCTTTGCCCCCCGGATTTTATCTATTGCAGGAGTAGGGTTATTATGGGGACTGGTTTTTCACCCCTATAAAGGTCCTCTTAATTATTTGCTAAAAGCAATAGGTCTGAAATCGCTGGCTTTAAGTTGGCTGGGTGAATCCAATACTGCGCTTATAAGTCTGCTTCTGGTAGTAATATGGTTTTATTTCGGCTTCCATATGCTTATCTTCTTGGCAGGTCTGGCTTCAATTCCAGAGGAATACTTTGATGCTGCACTACTCGAAACAAGCAGCTGGCTGGATACATTGAGGTACATCACATTACCATTGCTGCGAGAACAACTTCTAATTTCACTTGTGCTTATCTTTGGAGGATCTTTCGGAGGTTTAATAGGTTTGTTCTACCTGATGACTTCAGGGGGACCCGGAGGATCTACAGAGCTTTTAGGTATTTATATGACTCTTCAAGCTTTTCGCGCTAATCGCTTTGGATATGCCAGCGCAATTAGTATGATAACTCTTTTTATTGTTGTTATTTTTCTGATTTGGCCTGTTATGTACATTACGCACGAACGATTGGAGTATTAAAAAATGAGCAAGCAAGATCACCATCCCTTAAGCAGAAAAAAATTAAAAATTTATAGTTCCGTATTTCATATGTTTTGTATCCTGATGAGCACAGTAACATTAGGGCCAATAATCTGGATTATCATGCTGTCATTTAAAACCGAACGAGAATATTCTCTTCACCCATTAAGTTTACCAGAGAGCTTCTTCCTTAAAAACTATATAAAAGTATTGAATGAAACGCCAATAGTAACATTTTTAATAAACAGTATTATTGTCACATTTACCGCACTTATTCTCATTCTCATTGTAAGTACATTAGCAGGATATTCACTCGCACGGATCCCATTTAATGGTTCCAAAATCCTTTTCTTCATTTTGATTATGAGTAGCACAATCCCAATATTCGTTTTAATTATCCCATTATTTATTCTTATTAACCTAATTGGATTATCCGATTCTCTCTGGGGACTTATATTTACTTATGTTGCCATGAGAATTGGACTTTCAGTGATGTTGATGCGAGGCTTTTTTCGATCCATATCATCCGCTATTGAAGATGCTGCAAAAATTGATGGTTGTAATTTGTTACAAACCATATGGTACGTAATGTTACCGATCGCCCGGCCAGGTCTGTTAGTAACCGCTATCGTAAATTTTGTTTTTATCTGGAATGAGTATTTTTTAGCAATAATCCTGTTACCCGGACAGGCATTTTTCACTCTTCCAGCTGGCTTGGCAACTATATTTATAGGACGTTACACTACAAACTGGCCAGCTATGGCTGCTGGCTTTACACTTTCCTTTCTTCCAATAATTCTATCTTTCATATTTATCCAAGACAAAATTGTTGTAGGATGGACAGTGACAAATAAATAAATTCAAGATTTTGAAAATATATAAAACCCAGATGCGAGAATGAAAATGCCAAAAAATTATATTAAAAATAAAAGGAGAATGAAAATGCCAAAAATATATATTAAAAATAAAAGATTGTGGCAGGATGAGAAACCAATTTCGCTGGTAAGTGGAGAGGTTCATTACTGGAGACTGGAGCCTTATGATTGGGAAACTGTACTTCGGGTTGGCATGGAAATGGGACTGGAAACTATAGCAAGCTATATAAGCTGGCACTTTCATGAATTCGAAGAAGGTAAATTCGATTTCACCGGAGAGACAGATCCAAAAAGAGACCTAATTTCTTACTTGAAATTAGTACAGAAATTGGGTCTCAATCTTCTTATCCGACCAGGCCCACATATTGGTGCAGAAACGTACAATGGTGGTGAACCGAATTATGTTGCACCTTTTCACAGACTGCACCTTGAATTCCTCAAGGCTGCATCAAGATATCTGAAAAATGTTTGTGATATAATACGACCATTTCTGGCTACAAATGGCGGTCCAATTGTTCTATGTCAAGCTGATAATATGGTTGACCTAGGTCAACATCGGTATGACCGGCAACTGGGATTTTTCGGAGGAGATGGCATCTTTCAAGATTTCTTGAAGAAAAAATATCATAAAATAAGCTCATTAAATAAGGCTTGGGATGTCAAATACGAAGATTTTACTCAAGTTATGGCCGTTGCACTTGATGTTATTGGAGACCAAACCACACATAATCGCCATAGAGATTTTCAAGAATTTAAACATTGGTTCACTGCAGAATATGTATCCTGGACCGTCAACGAATACCGTAAAAATGGAATTGATGTTCCCCTTTATTCAAATGCAACTAGAGATCAGGATTTGACACGGATGTCAGGAGTCCTTGACCTTGTGACTTTTAATCATTATCCAACTAATAATTATTCAAGGGTACCAGGAGAGCACCATAATCTATTGGACCATATACGCTTGTTCTCAATGCTCACTCCTTTACCATATGTGGCTGAATTAGAATCAGGAATTTGGCATGGTTACCACTATGTTAAAGGTGAACCTCACCCAAATCACTATCGATATATGTTACTTACTATTTTGGCGGGAGGCGCAGTAGCTTGGAACTGGTATATGCTCCATGATAGAGATAATTGGTATATGAGCCCCGTCAATTCAAGGGGCCAGAAGCGAATGGAGATTTTTTCTATCTTTAAACATTTTGTTGAAATTAAAAAAGAAATTAAACCATATGCGTGGGAAAATTGTAGCTCGACTGGTGTGACTTATTATTCTTCCCATGATCCATCTTATCATTCAGTTCTAGAATACGGTGAATTTTTTGGTATATCGAAGACAATTTATTCAGCAGGATTGGATCATATATTTTACAATCTTCAATCACCTGGGAGAGCCCCAGCTCTGCTTTTCTATGATGGGCTCGAATGGCTGGACAGAAAAGCCCAGCAGGTCTTACTCGACTATATTCTTAATGGTGGTCATTTGGTCATTTTCCAGAAATTTCCTTTCCTTGATGATAAGAAAAATCCCTGCAACTTATTGGGTATCACACAACCAGATGGCATTGATGGCCAGGGATATATGAACACCTTTTACAAGGATTACGAGGTTCGCCTTGGCAATGAAACTGCATATGTTGAAATGCCGAAGGCTGTTTATGTCTATCGGAATGTTCCAGGGGAGGGTATTTTCGCATCGAGATGTCCTGCCCGCCACGAGCTTAATGACAGCGTCCTTGGCGAATACCAACTTATAGTAAATATAGAGAGTGAGAAGAACCTGCTGGTAGGATACCATCAAAAGAAGGGAAAAGGAACCCTCACATTTCTTGGCACACCACCCTCACCAGACTTATTGATTAAGCTTCATGATTTTCTAAAGGTTCATATCCCTGCTCTCCCACTTTGTAAAAACATTCAAGTGATTACTTACCGAAGAAATAATTTGCATTATTTAGTCGTATTAAATGACGGCCAGGAAGGTAAAGGGGTAACTATCCAGTTGGATCATACCGAATTTCCTGGTATACAGTATGCAGTAAGGGATGTCTTAGATGGTGATGAGCAAGTAGTTACGTTTGGTGATAGCGGAAGAAAATTACTTACGGTTCAAATTGAACCAAAAAATGGATCAATTATCGAGATATCTGATTTGAACATCAAAATCTGATTTCTCGGTGCTGATATACGAACTTGCTAGCTTCGTTGAGGAATAGCTGGAATGTAAGCAGCTAGAGTTGCAAGCCTTAGAGGTTATGACGTATTTCTTTATTAACCCGAAGAGTAGAACAAAATGTTAATCGTTCTCTAAGTATTGCTAATTATGGTTATATATTAGAAAATGGAAAAATTGTTTTACACGATAAAAGTGCTAATCTTTTAAATAATATTCATGTTAAAGAAGCTTATTTAAGTATGTAAAAATAGAGAATATTATTCTGATTGGTCAATATTATACTTTATTTGGAAATATAATATTGATTGAATTTAAATCTATTCGAGGAGGTATAATTATCTAAAAATATCTATTACAGTAAATTATTAGTAAGGAGAATTTTATTTATGTCAAAAAGTAAGGAAAAAATTAATGTGCTTATTTACAGAAGTTATGATGAAGAGGAAAATTTTACAAAAAAAGGTGAGTATAAGAAATATAAGATTCCTTTTGAAGAACGAATGACCGTATTGGATGTACTTAATTATATTAACGAAAATTTGGGGAGGAATCTTTCATATTATTATTCATGTCGTATTGGCAAATGTAATGGTTGCATTGTCAATGTAAATGGAAAAAATAAGCGTGCTTGCGTCACTTTAGCGAAAGATGGATTAAAAGTTGGTCCGGCAAGAAATTTTGAAATGATTAAAGATTTGTTTGTGGATTTTTCTAAAAAATCTTGACTTTTATTTTGCGAAAATAATTTAAAATTACAAGATTAATTGCATTGTCAACTCAATGAAAGTTTAAAAAGGAGTAACTACTATGAATAAAGATAATAAAAAAATTATTGAAATTGAAACAGAGTTATTAATTATTGGGAGTGAAGGTGCTGGTTCTAGAGCTGCTATTGAGGCTGCAAGGAATGATGTTAAAGTGTTAGTAGCTACAAAAGGAATATTTACGCGATGTGGTGCCACTGTAACCGCTGATTTAGACATAGATGTACCTAGTTCAAGGCTTGAAGAAGTTTGCGGAATACGAGGAGTCATGGAAGATGATGAAGAAAATTTTTGTAGAGATATGTTTGAGGAAGGCAAATATATGAATAGTGAAGAAATTGTTTGGGCTCATTGCTCAAATTCTGCCAAATATGTTAAAGAACTTGTTAATTGGGGAATGAAAGTAGAAGGTATAACTCAGTCACCTGGTCATAGATTCCCTCGTGGAGTAGTTTCAACTGGTCGTTCTATGATAGAGGCTTTAAAAAGAGAAGTAAAAAGGTATAATATAAAATTTTTAGAAAACACCATGATTACAAATATACTAACTAATAATGAACGAGTAGTGGGTGCAGTAGGAGTGGAATTAACTTCAGGCGATTTTATAGTTGTTAAAACTAAAGCAGTGATTTTGGCTAGTGGAGGAGCAATGAGAATTTACCCTGTAACTACCGCACCTCAGGAATTAGTTGGAGATGGTATGTATATGGCATATGAAGCAGGGGCAAAACTTGTAGATATGGAATTTCCTTTATTCCTCCCGGCTTGTTTATATTGGCCTAATAGCATGAAAGGAGTAGATGTCTCTTATATAAGCTCATCAGCAATAGGCGGCTGGTGGCTTAATGCTTTTGGTGAGCGTTTTATAAAAAAATGGGATCCTATAAGAATGGAGGTGGGTACTACTCGAGACGTAGCCTCAATTGCTCAGGCAATGGAAATACTTGAAGGTCGAGGTACTCCTCATGGTGGTATTTACGTTTCGTTTAAACATTTACCCGATGAACTTATCACCGCTTATTTTGATAGAGTTCCATTTTTGAGAAACTTTAAGTACGGTGGGTTTGATCTTTTAGAAATGAACATGGATCCAAGAAAAGTAGCTTATGAAGCGGGTCCTGCTGCACATTATTGGAATGGGGGAATAAAAATTAATAAAAAATGTGAGACAAATGTAACAGGATTATACGCTGCTGGAGAGGTACAAGGAGGTACTATGGGGGCAAATCGCCTATCCGGCAATGCTGTAACAGAATGTCTTGTGTTTGGGGCATTAGCAGGAGAAAGTGCAGCCCAATATGTTAAAAAGACGTCTTTTTCAAATATAAATGATGAGCAGCTAGAAAAATATTATGAAAGAATTTATAATCCACTTAAACTAAGTGAAGGTTTTGATACTACTCAAACTAGAAAAAGAATTCAGGAAATAGCTTTTAAATACGCAGGTCCTATTAGAGAAGAATCTGGTTTAACAACTTGTATTAGTGAAATTGAAAAAATGAAGAAAGATATAGTTCCATATATTTTCACAAAGTATAAAGGGATAATTTATAATAGAGAATGGATGGAATCCTTAGAAATTGAATCTATGATTACAGTATTAGAAATTATCGTACGTACATCATTAATGAGAAAAGAAAGCAGAGGTGCTATGTATCGTAAAGATTATCCAGATACAGATAATAAAGGTTGGTTAAAAAATATAATTGTTTATAAGAAAAAAGATAAAGTAGCTTTAGAAACTTCACCAGTGGTTACTTCTATCGTTAAATTACCAAAGCCTGAAAAAGAAACATATGTGAAATCGATTCCAAAATGGGAATTTTCTCGAAAATTTTAATTTTTTTTATTATCGGAGAAAAAATATAATGGCAATTTTATTTATATATTAAAAGAATTGCCTTAAAATTTATTTTTAAATTAATAAATATTGATTAGAAAGTGAGGTGTTTAATGGAATGGGGATGCTTGAATATATGAAATTTCCAATAAGTGAATATAAAAATAGATGTAACAGAGCTCGAGAATTAATGAGTAAGTCTGGATTGAAGGGTTTATTTATATGCGAACGTACAAATTTTCACTATTTTAGTGGGGGGTATGGCCTATTAGATTATGCTCGTCCCACCTTTATGTTGCTTCCCCTAGAAGGTGAACCAGTAGTATTAGTTCACAAATTCTGTGAGGAGAATCGTAGGAGAGAAACTTGGGTCAAAGATGTTAGAATTTATGATACTTTGAGGGGAATACCATTTAACATGCTTGTGGAAGCTATGGGTGATTTAGGTTTGAATGAAGGAAAAATGGGAGCGGAGTTAGGTTTTGAACAAAGAATTGGAGTTCCATATAATGATTTTGTTAAGCTTAAAGAACTTCTTCCCAGGATTGAATTTACCGATGCAGCATCAGTTTTTTGGGATACTCGAATGATTAAATCGAAAGCTGAGATAGAATGTATTCGACGTGCTTGTCAAATAACTATAAAAGCCTTCGAATTAACTTTTTCAGATATTTGTGAAGGGATGAGTGAAGAAGATATAATGGGTAAGTTTATAAAAAATCAAACCAATCTCGGTGGCGAAAGTCCCTGGGGAATAATTAATTCTGGACCTGAGAATTATTTGTGTATTGGATGGGGTCAGCCTTTGATTCGCAAAATTGAAAAGGGAAATCTAATATGGATAGATGGAGGTTGTAGGTATAATAATTATTGGTCTGATTTTTGTTGTGCTGGAGCAGTTGGAAAACCTTCTACTGAGCAACAAAATATGCAAGAAATGGTCATAAAAATAACTAATAATTTATTAAAATTAATCCGTCCAGGAATGAGGGCTAGTGAAATAGACGCTTTAAATAGTGCTGAATGGGAAAAATACGGTTATAATTATTCAAAAATTGATTTTGGTGGTGGAAGAATTGGACATGGTTTAGGTCTTTTAGGGACCGAACCTCCCCATATAGGAGCTGAAGATCAAACAGTAATTCAACCGGGAATGGTATTTACTATTGAACCTGGATTCCCTACTAAATTTGGGGTTTTTCAAGCTGAAATGGATGTATTAATAAATGAAGAAGGCATTGAAATCTTGAATAAGTTTAATCGAAATCTGAGAATTATTGCTACAAAATAGATTATTGTTCTTTGAAATCTTAGTTTATTTTATTCAGGTGGATGAATAAAAAGGGAGAAGGAAATATGAAAAATGATTTAGAAAAAAGGGTTTGTTCCAGGATTATCAAGTTAAAAGCCGAGCTTATCTGGTTATTATGTGAGTTAATTTCTATTCCTACTCCCGATCCACCTGCTGATAACTATGATAATTTTGTTCGGTTTCTTTCTAAATATATGAAAACATTAGGAATTAGCGTTTTAGTTAAAAAAGCTTCATCAGAGTGGTTGCCTCATTATAAAAATAAATCTTTGAGTAAACCTAATATATTAGCTGAGTTAAAGGGAAGTAAAAATTCACCGATTCTACATTTTAATGGACATTATGATGTAGTTCCAGCAAAGGAAAAATGGAAATTTTCTGAACCTTATTTACCCAAAATAAAAAACAATAAAATTTATGGTCGGGGTTCAAGTGATATGAAATCAGGAATTGCTTCAATGTTAATAGCTGCAAAAGCTTTTAAAATAGAAAATATTCAATTGCCTGGAAAAGTAGTTTTTTCATTTGTTCCCGATGAAGAAAATGATAGAGAATTTGGAACAAAATTTTTAGTTGAAAGTGAAAAAATTCAAGCTGATTACTGTATTATTGGGGAGCCTTCGGGGGGGATAAATTTTTTTTATGGACATAAAGGATGTTTATGGATAGAAATAATAATTTATGGAAAAGCTGCTCATGCTGCAATGCCTTGGATGGGCATAAATGCTTTTGATAAAATGATCGATTTAATAAAAGAAATTAAGAAGAAATTAAAAATAGAATCGAATTATAGTAGAGGTAAAGAAGCAAATTATGAAAATGGAACAATTACAATCGGAGGTAAAATTAACACCGGAGATTCAATTAATATAGTACCCCCTTACTGTAGTTTTACTATTGATAGACGTCTTGGAATAAGAGAAAACACCACAAATTCGCTAAATGAAATTGTTTCCATTATAGATTCAATAAAAAAGAAAGACTTGAATTTTATTAGCGATATTAAAGTGCTTTCAAAGTATGAACCCTGTACAACTCCAATAGATTCTAAATTAATTAGTATAATTAAAGAATCAATAAAAAGTGTAACTAATAAAACCCCAAAGATTTCTATAATGTTTGGAGGTTGTGATATGCGTTATTTTCATCAACTGGGTATTCCAACGGTGATATATGGACCAGGTAATATTAATTTATCGCATCAGGTAGATGAGTATGTTGAAATAAATTCATTAATAACAGCCGCACAAGTATATGCATTAAGTACAATTCGACTTCTTGAATCCCCTTAAGATTTGTATTTAATTTGATAATATTTCTTGGTATTAATTTTATATGTTATTTTTATCTAATGCTTTTTTTCATAGACAGTCATACTTGCTGGGAGACGATTGGTTCAACACTTCCGTCAAGGTCCGATTAAATCGTTATAATGCTTAATTGTAAAAGGAATCCTATTGAAATAGGAATCAATTTAAAAGAAGAACATAGTGATATTTGATGGTTGAGATAAAATTACCTATATGGATGTAGTAATTTAATTGTAAATATACCCGAGGATAGAGTATAGGCTATCCTACTTTCCAGAGTTTATGAATATAGGGTTAAAGAATCAGAAGAAGAGATAGTAAAAAGAGCTTTGGACAAACCGATAGGTACACCTCGCTTGAGGGAACTGACTAAAGATAAAGAAAAAATTGTAGTAATTTCTAGTGATCATACTAGGCCAGTCCCTAGTAATATTACTATTCCTCTTATTTTGGAGGAAATCAGGCAAGGGAATCCAAAGGCAGATATTACTATTTTAGTCGCTACCGGTTATCATCGTATTTCTACTAAAGAAGAATTAAAAGATAAGTATGGCGAAGAGATTATAAGAAGAGAGAAAATCATTGTCCACGATAGTCATGACGAAAGTAATATGTTAAAATTGGACATTTTAACTTCAGGTGGAGAACTTATCCTGAATAGACTAGCTCTCGAAACTGATTTATTGATATCAGAAGGTTTTATTGGACCTCACTTTTTTACGGGATTCTCGGGAGGATGTAAAAGTGTTTTGCCTGGTATAGCCAGCGAGGCGACAATTTTAGCTAATCATTGTTCCGAATTTATTGCACATAAAAAAGCACGAGCAGGAATTCTCCAGGATAATCCTATACATAATGAAATGATCTATGCGGCAAAAAAAGCTAATTTAGCATTTATTATTAATATGGTGATTAATAAATCTAATAAAATTATCAAGACATTTGCTGGTCACTGGAAGGAGGCTCACCTTAAAGGTAAAATTCCTTATCAGAAATTTTTTGATGGTATGCGAAAATATACTTTACCTGAACCCCGATAGATAGTATTATATCTCTATGGGAAAGAGTAGAAAGTGTAAACACCACTTAAAAGCAATACAAATAAATTATAAAAAGAAGGAACAAATTTTACATGATGAAAAAAAGAAAAGTTATGTTGGGAAATGCAATCGTAATCAGAAAATGGAATTTAAGTAGTATTTTTAAAGCAATTCGCAAACAAGGTCCTATTTCTCGAATAGAACTAACTGAAATTACAGGATGCAGTGCCGGAACAGTGTCTAATCATGTTAGGGCTCTGATTAGAAAAGGCTTCGTGATTGAAACCAAAAAAGGTATTTCTTCTGGCGGCAGAAAGCCAATACAATTAATGGTTAATCCCAACAAAGCTTATATTTTTAGTATTGAAATCGAGGTTGACCAGATAAGGATAGTGATGTTTGATTTAGAAATAAAAGTGGTACTGAAGAGTATCATTCCCATAATATATAAAGATAATTACAAGAAGACCCTAAAACAGGTATTTTTTGAGATGGATAAGATGATAGAAGAAAAGAATTTAGAATTGGATAATCTCTTGGGAATAGGAGTAGCAGTACCTGGCTTGATTGATAAAGAGAAGGATATATTAGAATTTGCACCTAATTTAGGATGGAAAAATGTTTATATTTCAAAGATTTTTAAAGATAAATTTAACCTCCCTGTAATCTTAGATAATGAGGCGAAAGCAGCAGCTATTGGGGAAAGGGAATTTATCTATCCAAAAATAGATAATATGGTATTTGTCTCAATTAATGAAGGAATAGGTTGCGGAGTTATTTTGAATGGTGAATTATACAGGGGAGCTAGTGGAAATGCCGGGGAATTCGGTCATATAATTATCGATACTAATGGTCCAGCATGTCACTGTGGTAATAAAGGGTGCTGGGAAACACTTGCTTCGGAAAGCTATATTGTTAATAGGTATTTAAAATTATCTAATAGTAATAAAGAATTGACTAAGAAAAAGATATATCAAATAGGTAAAAAAGGCGATAAAAAGATAATTGAGATATTTAATGAAGTAGGAGGAAGCATAGGAATAGGATTAGTGAATATTATTAATGGGCTTAGTCCTGAATTGGTAGTAATTGGCGGAGGGATTGTAGAGATAAAAGATTATATTTATGAGGAAATCATTAAAATACTTGAGGAAAGCGCTTTATCTATTTCATATAGATCCGTAAAAATTAAATTTAGTAAATTAGGCAGCTTGGCTGCAACTTATGGGATGGCTGATTTAATTATTAATGAAAGAATTAAATTCATTTAATATGGGTTTCAGAGATGAAGAAGGTCAAACAATAAAATGTCCCTTTTTTTTGTAAATCAATTATTATAATTATCTTACTATCTAAGGAGTAAAAAAATGAAAGAAAATAAATCATTACATAGTATCTGTCGATGGACATTTAATGCGGGCAAGGGTGGTTTTGTCCCGGGTGGTATGAGACCAGAATGGAATTCTAAAAATCTGAATACGGTTGATATGATTAAACTGGTAAGAAATAGGATTGCCCCGAGATTACCGGATAATATAGAGTTAGGAATTGAAATGCATTATGATTATGAGTTTGATGAAAAGACTGCTCCTGAAATAACCGATGCCTTAGTAGATTCCAAGATATATCTGGCTATGGTAACCCCTGGAGCTCACAGACACTATGCTTATGGGGGTATAGCTTCCTTAGATCCTGTGGAGAGAAAATCAGCAGAAGAATTTGGAGAAAGAACAGTTAATCTTACTTACGGACCTCTTAGAAAAACCTGGCATAAAGATCCCTTAAAATGGCCTGCTGTTGTTATTTGGAATGGCTCATTTGGCTATGACCTTGCTTCTGTAGAAATCTTTCAAATGTATCAGAATCTTAAAGAGAGTATGGCAAAATTATGTAAATATGAAGAAAAATTAGGAGGAGACCTCTATTTTGCGATAGAACCCAAACCTAATGAGGGGCATCCGGCTCTTTTAATCCCTACCGTAGCCAGTGCCCTGGTCTTTTGGAATAAATTGGAAGAAGAGTTTAAAATTACTCGTGATAAAAAGGGAGTGAATACAGAGTTTGGTCATTCAGAAATGATAGGGCTTGATCATGTATATGATACTATTGAGGAAATAGATAACAATGCTTTAGTTCATATGCACTTAAACAGTCAGGGTTATAATGATGGCATCATTCTTGGCGGACCGGGCAAATATGATATCGATCATGGGACACGGGTTAATGGTATGAATATAGCTATAGCGGGTTTAATTAAAGATGCGGGTTTTAATCGCTGGAAAGGCCACGATATGCAGGTAAGGCCATATGACAATGAAGAACAGGGAATCGACAGAGTGATCAGGAGTATACTAAGCTGGGAAGCCTGTGCACAAGCTGCCCAAGAACTCGACAAAGAACAGCTAATGAAATACTTTAAAAACCGGGAAACCGCTAAAGCAGAAGATATTATGAGAGATGCTCTGGTAAATGCCCAAAATTATTTTGACCGAATGTATAAAGAGTGATTATTAAAAATACAAAGATTAAAGAGCAGGTGTTTTATGGGTTATCTTTTAGGACTTGATATCGGCACCAGTGGGGCAAAAGCCCTATTAGTGTCCCCAGAAGGCAAGATTATTTCCAGTAAAACAGCTTCATATCCTCTTACAACTCCTCACTCTGGCTGGGCAGAACAATCTCCCCACGATTGGTGGGAAGCTACTGTAAAAGTGATAAGGGAAACAGTATCTAATATTCCTATTGACTCTAAGCAGATTAAAGGAATAAGCCTATCCGGACAGATGCACAGCTCAGTCTTCCTTGATGAGAAGAGGGAAGTCATTAGACCGGCCATCCTCTGGAGTGATACCCGTACCTCTAAACAATGTAGCAAGATTTATACTAAAGCAGGAGGATTGGATCAGCTAATCCGTTATGTGTCTAATCCCGCCCTGGAGGGTTTTACTGCTCCCAAGATATTATGGTTAAAGGAGAATGAACCAGAAAATTACCAAAAGGTTAAATATATCCTTTTACCTAAAGATTATATCCGCTACAGGCTAACCAATGAGCTCTTTACCGAAGTCTCTGATGCTGCCGGTACCCTATTATTTGAGGTAATAAAAAAGAGATGGTCTACCAGCCTATTGGAAAAACTGGAGATTGACCAAGATTTACTCCCTCCGGTGCTTAATTCATTCGATTTAGCGGGTAGGATAACTAAACCAATAGCTGAAAAAACTGGCCTTAAATTCGGAACTCCGGTAGTTGCTGGAGGAGCTGACAATGCCTGTGGAGCAGTGGGAAGTGGAATTATCCAAGAAGGAAGGGTGATGGTCAGTATCGGTTCCTCAGGGGTAGTCTTGGCCCAGACCAATAGTCCTCAAGCTGACCAAGAAGGAAGGATACATCTCTTTAATCATATCTGCCCGGATAGCTGGTACATGATGGGGGTAACCTTATCAGCAGGTATGTCTTATGAATGGTTACAGAAAAATTTATTTAATAATATCTTAGATTATAGCAAATTAGATCAATTAGCAGAAGAGATAGAG
>SDBT01007489.1_pt1 | contig 17952 bp, 12 predicted proteins | sample 2277101 | NCBI WGS metagenome assembly SDBT01 (sample SAMN10404973, study PRJNA504765) | marine sediment metagenome | isolation source: marine sediment core GS10_PC15, 103 cmbsf | place: Arctic Ocean: Southern Knipovich Ridge | collected 2010 | reverse complement strand
ACAATTGCAGATGTGAGATATTTTGGTCACATTCGTCCATCCAAGAGATAGTTAAATTGCGATCGCCGTATTTTGGTCCAAGAAGCCATTTCTAAAGTGATCACTTTAGAAATGGCTTTCATCCTACTTTTAATCCTGACCATCTAATCCCAGGGTGATGAACTCTCCATTCAAATCTAAGAGAAATCTTGTCCATCGGTTAAATAATTGGGAAAACTAGGTCACATATTCCACTTATGCAAACCAAACCGGCCAAACAATTAGTTGTAGTTGCGCAAGGTTGTCCGGGTGACCCTGGAACTATGGGTGCAGGCGCTGTACATTTTCCACTTGTACAAATTAAGCCAAATAAGCAATCATTTGCAGTAGTACATACGTCTCCGCTATTTTTGCCTGTTCCTGAATGGCAGACGCCGCTAGAATCACAGAATGTTTTCTTGGCACATTCTTTATTATTGGTGCACTTTTCTCCTGTCGCTTTTCCTGTATCTCTTATAGCGAAATACCAAATAACCCACGCTATAACGGCAATAATAATGATAATAATTAAAATAATGAGAAACCATACCCACCCTGATATTTGCGAAGTAGATTTATCTAAATCGTGTCTTTCTTAATTCAAATAAAACTATTTCTTTCTCTAGATTTAAATTTAACTTTCATTTGATTCTGAAGAGTTAATTTAAAATTTAACTAACTTCTAAGAATTATTAGCCAGAAGGTACTCTATCCAAAGTATGTCGTTCGATACATCTTAACCTAACAGCAGGAGACAATTGCAGATGTGAGATATTTTGGTCACATTCGTCCATCCAAGAAATAGTTAAATTGCGATCGCCGTATTTTGGTCCAAGAAGCCATTTCTGTTCAGTGATCACTTTAGAAATAGCTTTTATCCTACCTTTTAATCCTGACCATCTAATCCCAGGGTGATGAACTCTCCATTCAAATCTAAGAGCTTCTATTCTGCTAATAAATCCAGAAATATAGGCTATTATTTTCCAAGGTCTCCCACTTCGGGTTGCTTTTGCTCCACCAGTTATTTCCCCATTATGTTGACGGATTCTAGTTGATAAATTTAAAGTTACACCAAAATATGTTCTTCTAGGTCTACTCATAGAACGAAGTAAATAACAATAATTATGTCGATCGGTTATTAAACATAATCGGTGTCGCTGATTAATTCTTTCCAGATTTGAATTAAGATTTATAATCTGCTCTAGCTGGGTAGAAGTGGTTTTTACAAACCATGTATAATTATCTCCAGCATTATTCATCTTTGTAGTCCTTTTGGCAGTTTTTGTGCCACCCCCTTTCCTATATTTTCTTCTATTCTTTCTAGATTTCATTTGATGTCGATCATTTACTATGAAAATAAATTCAATCTTTAGTTAACCAAATCTTGAATACGAATCTCTATTTCCCGTTAAAGGCTGTTTTTTCCAATTAAAATCAATCAGGAAAATTCAAGGAAAGATATTATGAGTTCAGAAAACAAACTCTCAATAAAGGGCCCCTCTGAAAAAATAAACCCCTTTATGGTCGAAATAAATTGGACCATCGATGAGAATAAAATCAGACCGAATGGCCAACTACTTAAAAACCTGAAAGAATGGTTAGTTTCAATTGAAAGAGATAAAAATAATCGTAATCACAGCCTAGCATTATTGCAATGCAGAGCTGCTTTGGATTTATTAGGAATAGATTGGAGAGCTTTCGCTTCGAGAAAACTTATATTTTCATTTAAATCCAAAGACGCTATAATCGCGAAGGAAATTAAAACAATCATGTTAAAAATAATCTATGAAATGTCCATTTTAATTTATTATATCTCCGGTACAGATAAAGATATGGAAATAGGAAAATGGTTGACTGACATTATTTCTCTTGGTTCAAATATGGATTTATACATAATAGATTCATCGTTTAAAAATAATCTTTTCTACATGAGAGAACTCAAAGCTAAATCCAAAATTAGTGTTCAATTCAAGATAAATCTCCCACCTCTTTATTCGGGATCTATAGAAAAATATCGCCATTCTAATCCATCTATTCTTCAATGTGGAGATGGATATGTCTCTATAATCAGAGGTGTAAATTATCACCAAGAAAATGGAGTCCATTTTCGAAGTTTAGATCCAGATGGAATCGTCAGAACTAGAAATTTTTTAGTAGGGTTGAATGAATCTTATCAAATTCTATGGTCAACAGAAATGACTGATAATTCAAAAACTAAAAGGTACGAAGTTAGAATTAGAGGACTGGAAGATTGCAGATTATTTTGGATTGCTCCCCCTAAAGGATGTCCAACCAAATCTCTTTCTCCTTCAGATGCCGCTCTTTTGTTCTTAAACGGTAGTGATAAAATTCATAGTATCGATAAATATGGGGTAGATTTTGGACGTATTGGATTCACATGTGTTACCGCGGATACTAGACAAAGTTGTTCTCCACAAGTTTCGGTCTGCAAAATGTCTTCTTTTTTAACTAGTTCTGGAACAGCTGAGGTAGAATATGTCCAACCCTTAATTAGAATAAATAGACCATCCCGATGTGAGAAAAATTGGTTGTCATTTTTCAATAAAGATGGTCTATTTAGATTGATCTATTCATATGATCCTTTTACCATTTTGAGTTGTTCAGTAGTTGATGGTTGGAGAATGGAAGCCTTAAATTTGATTCTCAAAGAAAAGAAAAAGAAGGGAAAGGAGAAAGGGGAAGAGGAAGAGGAAGAAGAAGAAATTTCTCAATTTATTTGTCCAGTAGTGAAGGAAATAAAAACAAAGCTTAGATTAAATCTTGGAGGATTCAGAGGATCAGGAAATCCTCTCCGATGCCAAATTGATGGCAATGATTATTATCTGCTCGCTACTCATGGTGTAATTTTTAATACTAAACGTTATTATTACACTAGATTCTTATTATATAGTTTAGAATGGGAAATAAAGGGCATTTCGTCGGCTTTTTATTGTAAAAATAGTGGAATTGAATATTGTGCAGCCATAGCTTTTAGCAAGGACAAATCTAAAATTATTTTAACCATGGGAGTTGAAGATAGAGAAGCGTGGTTATGCAGCTTTTCATGGAATGAGATCAAAAATAAAATTTTACCTACCGACTCTTATTTAATTAAAATTTAGTTAAATTATATTCATAGATCAAAAAAACTTCTAGCCAAAAGTGATCACACGAGGCTAAAACCTTTAAAATCAAAAAGATGACTTCTGTCAGTTCTTATTATTTGCTTGGCCCGATTAAAGTAAATGAAGAGTTCATTTTAACTTATAGTTGTAAAAATATAGCATATTTCTTAACACTAGTCAAGGGAGAAAAAGGTGACCCCGATGACTTGATTTTCGATCCCAGAGCTTCTGGTGATAGTAATACAATTTTTGATCCATTAGTAATGACTGTTATTAGCACCGGATCAGATAAATACGGAATAACATATGTTGATTCCTCAAACACTACTCAATATATAACCGGGATTCAAATGAATAATAAAGTTCTTGCTGGGTCGACTACTAAAAGGACAGGTTTAGTTTTTAGTCAAACTACAGCGGCCCCCTGGCCAGGAACTCCATTTTTAGCAGGAATAGGATATACCATAAATACTATTTCGAATCATCCTATCATGTTCAAATCTTATATAGCAACGAGTGGAAGCAACGGGGTAGCCACATCAATTAAAATGAAGAACGGCAAACCTTTTACATGTGATACGCTTACGACTTTTCTAGTAGTTCCAACTAAATGGTTCGAAAGAGGAAATTGTAATTCAAATGATAGTCTAAAATGTATCGTAGATAATGAGGTTTTATGGGTCGCAAAAAATAACCAATTCAAGGACGGATTTACTGATATTACTGATTGTAGAGCAGGGGTAAACTATACTTATTGTCCGACCGGAAAAAATTGTTCTGTTAGCTGTAAGGGCCCGTGTCCAACCAGCACTGAGAAAAATGTGGGATGTTTTTTTGACGTCAAAATCAAAGGTTTTAAATGCGAAATACCACCCGTTGATGTACCTTGGTATCAACAGCCATGGTTTATTATAGGAGGGTCATTATTTGGGTTATTATTTATAATAATCATTATATTTTTATTCTTTAGATTTACCTCTCACGATTAATATTATTTATAGATTCATCTTGTAAATAAAGATGAATACGATGTATCCAGTAGTAAATATTGCCATTAGATTACTATAGAGATGGGTTCTAATTTTCCATTGGTAGGCGGAATCTGGTATGGAGATATTGGGTTAAAACTTTGAGGTGAAGTGGGTGATAATATCATTATTTTTGGATATTTATTAGCGGGAACTACCGGTGAGAAAGTTTGCCCATATTTTGGAGAGATGACATTTCTTGAATCTGGGGAGGAAGGAATAATTATTTTAGGTAGCCGCATTTTAGAGGGTATTTCGCCTAAAAATTGACCTATTTTAGTTATATATTTACCATCTACAGATTCGATGAGTTTTATCTTAGTCTCTTCGACTTCCTTTCCCACAGATAGGAATTTGGGTGGGGGAAATTTGGGTGGGGGAAATTTGGATGAGGGGAGTTTTAGTTTGTTAGCTTGCGTTGTTTCATTTCTAACCCAATTCCTTATTAATCCTTGATAATAATAAGAATTGGCACTATAAGGTATTTGGCAGGAAAGACAGTATGGGATTCTAGGATCATCGTTTTGATATCCTTGTACTTTCAATCCAACCAGTCCGATTTTCTTTTTATCTTGTTTAGTTAAGTTATTCAAAACCATCAAATATATGTTTAATCTTCCCCGGGATGAGAATTGAAATGTAATTAGTTTACCTATCGGTGTCATTTTTGCTGCAGAAACTAAACTAGCCGCAGTTTGGGCTTCAATTAAATTTGTAACTTCAACTTGAACAAATTTACCCCTGAATATATATTTATCTGTTCCAATAAATCTTCGAAATGTGATAGCAACTTTGTGTCTAATTAATAAATTCTCCCCAATTTCCAATAATACATGGTTTGATTTATGGACCACATGTTTATTCACAAAAGGAACAAAACCACCGACTGGATTAGTCAACCTTTCGTCCTTCCAATCGGGATAAAAGATAGTTCGTTTTAATGAATCTATATCAGGGACAATTTTAAGCGATTTAATTCCCCATTTTTCTAGTCTGTCAGAATCAAATCCCCTCGGAAGGGACATGTAACCAAGAGCGTACATTGAATTCAACTGGCTGATAGAATTCATATAAATATCTTTAAATGATGAAGTATGAGAATCAAATTGACTTAAATCTATATAAATTCCTGCGATCTGGTATTCTTTTTTACATCTATAATGAAGACGAAGGCGGGACCCCATCATTAAAAATCTAGACATATCATTTACCCACCATTTGGGTATGATAGTTTGTTGACTGTGTGATAAAGTGATATCATCCACTACCCATTTACTACCCGAGGACATCAACAATGTTAGTTCGGGATGGTGTCCAGTAATATAATCAAGAGCCGCTTGAAGATATTTTTGGTGGTGCGGAGAAAGAGAAATGGGTCTGCCTGAAGTAAAGAACACAACTGTTACTTTCAATCGCTGATCTAAATATTCTTGATCAAAATGTATCAAAACCGGAGTTTTGAGTCTTTGTCGGGCTAAAGGTTCCAATCTGGTTCTTAAAGCGAATAAACTGTAAGAAGTATAATTTCTTTTTGGGTATCTACCACAGGTACCAAGTGTAATATTAGACTTGATTTGATAGTAAGGAGTTAAGAGATAAGTTCTTTTTCTGCTCATCTTGTGGAACCTTTTCTTTTAAATACAACTCTTTACTTTTGAAACTCAATTGAATTCTTTAAAAATCTTTCAGAAACTAGAAAGACAAAATCTATTATTAAAGAAAATTAAAGATCATATTAGGTGTTAATTCGATGGAAACCAGCCGATCGCGACAGTCATTATGTCTTTCTCGATTATCTATTGTAGGACTACTAGGTCCAGACACACCAATTCCAGTAGTTGAAGAGATAGCCTTAGCACATAATATACAGGTAGAACCTAACAGATTAAAAAATAACGGATATTTTTTACAAATGGTACAGAAAATACACAAGACACCAATACAAAATGTATCAAAACCTTTCGGTTACAGAGATTATGTCCTGATATCTAAATTTATCAATCCTTACGTGTCCCCAAGTGTATGGCCTGAACTTCAACCAAATAATCTTCCTATATATGCTTGTTCAAATAATATCTCAGGAACTTTATGCTCATCTCTATCACGATATTTCGGATTTAGATCATGGTCAGGGTTCGAGTCATTAGATGTCAATTTCCAACTCGGGTTAATCAGTCCAACCTCTCCTAATAATGTCGATGTTTGTATCCTTTTTAGATATTGTTCATTGAGGGGATTAACCACTAACAGATTAACGACTATCAGAGAAATGGAAGCCCTAGTTAGAATGGATTTACAAGGTGATTTGTTTTTACTCCAACAACAAATTATTAGTGCTATCTCCTCCCAAAATTTATCTCGCAGGTCTCTAATCAACGCCCTACATTCTTTAGTTGGATCATCTATCCCCTATCTATCTGGTGAATATACATCACGAAAAATGGAAAGATCATATAATATTGAAAGTTTTCCAAAGAATAACCAAAGATCAAAGCTTGCCTATTCCAGAGATACGCGCAGGAGAAATGATTTCTCGACAGATCGTAACAATATCAGGTACCAATTAACAAATCAGATAATCAGAAAACGTGTATCTAATAATGGACAATGTTCCCGCAGCAAAACATCACATCACGGTACGGTTCCTCATAAATCCAAAAGATTTGTCACACCATCAACATTGACAAGCTCTGACAATTTAATTTTAACCTCCTCTAATAATATGGAGAATTTTACTCAGATCGCCGGAACCAGTCGAACTCTGCCACGAAATTGCAAAATTATATCTAGCGATGGACGTTATTTCAACAAGGGTACATTGCCGCAACGAAGACCACTCGGGACTAGACATCTGAAAAGTAAAAATAATTCTGATATACAACCCCGAAGAAAATTGCAATCACGAAAGACAACACAACCACGAACGAAAGTACAACCTCGAAGGAAAGTACAACCTCGGAGAAAAGTACGATCTCGAAGGAAAGTACAACCGATGATAAATGTAGGAATTGATAACTCTCAATTATCACCAAAAACTCTAATGAGACAATATGCTAAAAAATACACGCCTCAACATTTTTCTGCTGATGAAATTTTTGGACAGCTTCCTATAAATTCTTTCGTTGCTAATGATAATAATGTTTCCTCTAAGAAATACCATCCGCTGCCGGATACTAGCTTCTCGAAATCCGCAATATATCTACAAAATGTGGCTCAAGACTCAACACAACCAGAACAAAAGAAGCTAAATAAAAGACCAGAACAGATTTACTCCTCAAGTTTGACAAAAACTAAAAATAAAGGGTCTATTAATAATGATACTCTCCCACCACCAAGAAAAACAGTAACAAAAACATCTCGGGCAGCAAATTCCAAAGATCGGAATGACAAAAATATCCCGATTGTTCCCCTGTTTGATTTTAGTAAAATTGTCAGTCAGGAGAAAGGAGATTCATTGGAAGTAAAATTAATAAAAATACATAAAATAGTGAATACCATTACAGACGAGAGAATCATACCGGGAACGGAATCCGAAATAAATTTGTTTGTCCGCCAAAAATTAAAACGACTTCAACCGGATAATCAAATTAATGCTATCATTCTAGCTGCGGTTTTATACCAAATTGATATATCCTATTGTCTTGACCCACTATCAGAATTAAAAACTATTTCTGAATATGGAGGAAATATCGAAAAATATCAACCCATAGATATCAATTTAAAGAAAAGAATGAATCTAGATCGTCTTAAAATTGATGGTCCTGTTATGAGTTTGGTTTTTAACCCTTCTCTTCCTCGATCTCTATATTGTCCTCAATCTCTTAGTTCGATGGCTTTAGGTTACGGGTATTCGGAAGGTGATATCTTAGTTGATGACCCCTATTATCTTTTACAAATGTCAGTCTTAATCGATCACTTCTATCAGGGTAAATCTAAAAAGACACTAAATAAAAATACACCAATTGAATTAGATCAGGTTGATGGTTTAAATTTGTGGGAATATGTTAGCTATGGTCATTCTGAGAAAGGGTACAATATTATCAAATATTCAGAATTAAATAATATGTTCAGGAGATATGGTTACTTTAGACATCTGAAAAATAATCCCAGCGATCCCGATGTTTATCCTAGACAATCTATTAAAAGATTAATTTTACTTTTACTCCGACCATCATATCAAAACGAACCTGAAAATAGTATTAATTTGAGACACAATTTAGCTCTCAAAATATATCAAATAATTCAGGATGATGATACTCTTTTACCAGCCGAAAGGAACCTCAGAAACAAATACAGAGAAAGCAGCGAAAATAAAAGAATCATTAAACAGTTGATGGACAAATTTTTGGATATTACCATGAAAATGAGGGGTTGGACAGTAGTAGATACATATGGAAGGCCTGCTCCTTATCCAATCATACATACACCAGTTGATAATCAATTTCAAGTTGAAGTTAGAGTGACGGATGCAATTGGTAATTTCGATAGATTCTGCGGGAAACATGAAGAATGTTCTGAAGTTTTTCTTAAATATCCTCTCTTTAAATATCGTGGGGGATATGTTAGATCAAATGATATAGATGATGGTTTTACAATACAAGACAGAATAAATATTGTCAGATTCCCCGATGATACCATTACGGCTTGTATTAGATTGACTTCGAATTGGTTTGGCGCTACTCATTCCAAAATGTCAAAGATACTCGACATGGATCAAGCTTTTGAGATTAAACAACTAAGAAGTATAGGCTGATGAAACAGAATAAGTTATATTCATCTTGATATATCAAGGTGAATTTTTTTTTAAATGGCTTTGGCTTTAAAATATTTCTTAGCCTCGTCGGGGTTTTTCCTTAAATAGTTAAGTGTTTTAGTTACTCTTCCCGATTTCAATGATAGTGTTAATAAATTACTTAATCCTTTTGTTCCTTCCAGTCGATCTATTTTAATTCCTGTTTTAGTTAGGAAATCATTCAAAATGGTGGTTTCTACCAAGGAATCCCAGTCATTTGTTAATTCTGGAGGATTAATTTCCTCTGTTCTCCTGTCAGGATCATTTGAATGAAATGGATTATAGAAACGAACTAACTCTCGGACTACAGAATTTAAATGGAACATTTTGTCTTGGTAAACCCGAATATTCCAGTCGTGCATTAGGTACCTCCCATTAACCATAGAAGAACGAAGAATTAGTAATCTGGTTTCAGTGCTTGTTTGGGGAGCCCATGGTTGTTTCATAACAATTCCTGCTAAATATGGCGCTGTTTCTCTTATATCATTGGAAAAATCAATATCGGTCCATGGTAACCTAAATTTCAACATTGCGACCACTGGTTTGATTATTGTAACCCATTTTTGCTGCATTTTCATATCTCCCCAAATACCCTTTTCGATTTCCGCATTATTTTTAATCACATTTATATCAACGGTTCGAATGTCAGAGATAAAGAAAATATCGTTCCTGTCTTTCCACTCATTGGCAATAACATCGGTAAAGAAACCATTAACTGGTCCATCATGTATTGTGACCATCGGATTCCTTACCAACTTTATACCAAATCCTACAGGGTGGGGATCGTAAAGATGCCATTTTATGTGAGGATAATGGTTCATCACGAAATTGAGATTTTTACCCGGTGCAGCACCAGCATAAACAATAGTTAATTCGGGTATTTTAGATGGGTCCCAAAAGAAATTAATCATAGCCAAGGTGGTTAGGGCTAATTTTCTTTGTCCCCAATGAACAGACGTTTTCTTCTCATTCTGTCTTCCATGATATGGTTTTTGTCTATCATGCTCTAAAAGAAATAAATCATCTCGCCTGAAAGTATTCCAAATGTGTTTTGTTTCGGATCGAGGTGACAAACTAGATAAAATTGGACCAGGTACTGAACCAAGAGGAGCCAATGTTTGAGAATTAACTCTGGCTTGAATTTGTTGAGTTGGGGGACTAGTTATGGTTTGAAATCCTAGTGTTTGGGAACTAGTTACAATTGATGGAGTTTGGCTCGGTTGAAGATTAGAAATGGGTTGAAGACTAGCAGGTCTTTGAAATGGTGATTTTTGGGGACTAATTATGGTTTCAAAACGAGGTGTTTGTTTAACAAGGGATTGAAGCACAGGTAGAGTTTGTTTAACGGAGGATTGAATAACAGGTAGAGTTCGTCTAACAGGAGCGGAAAGAGCTGATGGTATTTGTTTAATAGTAATGGGAACTTGAAGCGCTGATGGTATTTGTTTAATAGTAATGGGTACTTGAAGCGCTGATGGTATTTGTTTAACAGGAACAGGAACTTGAACCGCTGATGGTATTTGTTTAATAACAACGGGAACTTGAACCGCTGATGGTATTTGTTTAATAGTAATGGGAACTTGAAGAGCTGATGGGGTTTGTTTAACAGGAACAGGAACTCGAAGTACTGATGGAGTTGGTCCAACATGAGATTGAAGTGTTGGTAGAGTTCTTCTAACGGGAACTTGAAGCACTGATGGTGTTTGTTTAAATGGAACTCGAAGTATGGATGGAGTTGGCCCAACAAGAGATTGAAGTATTGGTAGAGTTCTTATAACGGTAACTTTTCGAATCGGAGTATTTCCCTATAAGCCTGGTTGAATACTTATAAATAGTTATATTATTTATTTCAAACTATAAATAAACTTTTAAAAATCAATTTTTTCTTTTTGTGTTTCTTTTATCTAACTAGCGAAAAATCTCGCACCTATTGCTAAGCAATGGTTATCTCTCAGTATTTTACTGAAAGATAATATCTTATTTATGTTTTTTATATTAATGTTTTTTATATTTATGTTGTAGAGACATTTGCACCTTCGAAACAGAGTTCGAAATCAACTTTCACTGCGAAGTATTGTAGGCTAATATCCATGTTACGAACGTTAGTTCTTGAACCGCGTAAGTAAATCCAAATGGCTGTCACTGGATCATTGAAACGAACAGATGATGTGGTTGCACAACCATTTATAATCATACAATTACTAAGATTTGCTGCTGCGGTTGTTTCACCGCCTTGTGGAACTGGGGAAGCTAATGCAGTAACAGGACCAACAACGGCCGCATGGCTAGTGTTGTGAAGAATCGAATTAAATCCGTGATTACTAAGTAACGTTTGAATACCTACTGCAAAGACAGCGAAGAAACAATTGTTGACAAGATATGCGGAGTCTTGTTTAAACCAGAGAGGTCCAACTCGGCCAGTTAATTTAAAGCGCGTTCTACGAAGATTTCCGTCAACATTGCATGTTTCGAGGCAGAAACCGTCTTGAATACTAACACCAGGATATCGTCGGGGAAATAATTGTCCAGATATCCCATTAGGGATGTTAATTAAAGGTCCGTTGGGATTAGTTATGTCCCTAATATTAGGTAGACCACCGGGAGGTGGGAATCTTGGGTTGATTGTTCCAGTTGGATCAACACAAACGAGACTTTCTGGTCCTGTATTTCCTAGAGGACCAGTTGGGCCAGTATCACCAAGACCAGTTGGTCCAGTGCTGCCAGTTGGTCCTGTACATTTAGGTCCAGTTGGTCCAGTTTCACCAAGACCAGTTGGTCCAGTGCTACCAGTACTACCAGTGCTACCAGTTGGTCCTGTGCTACCAGTACTACCGGTTGGTCCAGTATCACCTTCTAGACCTTCCAAACCCATGTCTCCTGTTGGTCCTTCAGATCCGGTAGAACCAGTTGATCCGGTGGAACCAGTTGGTCCTGTACCTAAAGGTCCTGTAGCACCAGTTTGTCCAGTTTCTCCTGTTGGTCCAGTATCACAACGGAATGGTCCTTCAGGTCCGGTAGAACCAGTTTGTCCGGTAGAACCAGTTTGTCCAGTAGAACCAGTTGGCCCTGTACATTTAGGTCCGGTAGAACCAGTTTGTCCAGTTTCTCCTGTTGGTCCAGTATCACAACGGAATGGTCCTTCAGGTCCGGTAAAACCGGTAGAACCAGTTTGTCCGGTAGAACCAGTTTGTCCTTGTTGGCCAGTTGGCCCAGTACATTTAGGTCCGGTAGCACCAGTTTGTCCAATTTTTCCTGTTGGTCCAGTATCTCCGAGACCTGTTGGTCCTGTGTCACCTTGTATACCTTCTAAACCCATATCTCCTGTTGGGCCAGTACATTTGGCTCCGGTTGGGCCAGTATCACCCATTATACCTTCCAAACCCATATCTCCGGTTGGGCCAGTGTCACAATGGACTTGTCCTTGTATACCTTGTGGACCTGTTGGTCCAGTATCACCTTGTATACCTTCTAAACCCATATCTCCTGTTGGTCCTGTATCTCCGAGACCAGTTGGGCCTGTGTCACCTTGTATACCTTCCAAACCCATATCCCCTGTTGGTCCGGTGGCTCCGGTACTGCACGCTGTTCCTGCCGGTCCAGTTGGACCAGTACATTTGGCTCCGGTTGGACCAGTACCTCCATCCTTTCCATCTATACCTTGATCTCCGGTTGGACCGGTGTCACCTTTATCACCCTTGTCACCTTTATCGCCCTTGTCACCTTTATCTCCTTTATCTCCTTTATCTCCTTTATCTCCTTTGTCTCCTTTGTCTCCTTTGTCTCCTTTTGGACCGGTTGGTCCAGTTTTTCCAGTTAAATCACATTTTAACTTCCATGATCCGTCTTCTTCAGAAACATACAATGTGCAATCATTGGTTAAATGTTTAACTGGAACGAGACTATTACCGCGAGGGGGACGATCACCACGAGGGGGACGGGAAGGACGACGAGGGTCTTTTTTGATAATCAAAAGATCTCCAGGTGGGCACTTAAAGTGTGTAGCTTTAGTATTTAATTGATTGACACACCAAATATATTTGGTTGCAATATCAAAAACATAATAAGGAGTTGGTGGTTGTTTGTTATGTGGTAGAAGAACCCAAACACCACCATTATCGCCATTATCGTTCTCTTTATCACTCTTACCATTACCGTTATCACCCTTTTTATTTTTTCGCCAAATAAAAAGATCGCTAGTGTCGATAGCTAGACAACATTGCCCATTAATCTCGCTTGTTGTTGAAGACTTAGTTGCAGATGTTGGTTGAGTTAATCCGAAACACCAGATATCAAGGCACTTAATTCGGTTTCCTGTTGGTCCTTTTGGGCCAGTATCACCTTTTGGACCAGTATCACCTTTGTTTCCCTTTGGACCTCGTGGTCCGGTTGGTCCTTTAACTTTCTTAATTATGACACAACGATGTTTGCATTTACCCTTGCATTTACTGTTGCATTTATCCTTACGTCGATAATCATCGTCGTCATCACTGCTATAATCGTCGTTCTTTTCGTTCTTTTCGTGACGTCTACGAGATCGTCGGTAATTGTCACTATTATACTGTTGATCACAATCATTATGGTGACTCATCTTGTTTTAAAGTTTGACAATAAAATGTAGTTATTTTAATCACCAAATAATTTATTTCTTATCTTTGATTTAATTTTTGGATTTGGAAGACTTGATTCTTGTCTCTAAAAATTTTTTAAATGAACTAGAAGATGGCCAAAAAATAAATTCTGGTTAAATAACCCAACAAGTCCGGATATGGTTTTTATTTTTGAATCTCTATTTATTCGATAGAAATTGTTCTGAGAAATAAAAAGGGAAATATTCCCCTGATTGTAATTTTAGATTATCCATCCATCAGTTTTTGTATCTTTAAAATGTCATGGTATGACTGGGTTCCTCAATCACCTTCTACTTATGTTTCTTTCTTTCACAATTTTACATCATGGATAACATGGATAATTATAGCCATTATAATCATAATTATTTTTTGGATTGTATGGGGCGGCAAAAATCAAAATTTCGTGGGATATAAACCTTTAATTCCCGGAACCAAACCTTCAGATGTAATGGATCAGGATACAATGACTATCCTAGGAATTGTTGACCCCATTACTCCTAGAATTGATTCTCAAAGTGCTTCTCCAGACCAAGAGTTATCTTCTGATGACGAAGAGATTTTTATTGATTTGAGTCAATTAACTCCAGAAATCATACCATTCCATGTGAATTCATCCAAATCCTCTGGAATTGTAGCTTCTCGAAATCCTTCTGTTCAGGGATCGCACCATCTTGTTGGGATGGTATCTAGCCGTCAAATTAGGGAAAATAAAATGAATCAAGATGTTAATATTTATATATCTTCTCCTAATAGACCATCTGTAGGTAAAACCCCTAGATTTGAGGATTTAGATTTGGGAACTTCTCAGGAAAGGAAAACCGCCGCCGAATCTAGAGGAGAAAGAATTTGCAGAGAGTTCCTGGAAAAATATTATCGAAAGGAATTCTCCAGAATTAGACCAGATTTTTTAGCTAATCCCGTCAGTGGAAGAAATCTAGAACTGGATGGGTATAATTCTGAATTAAATATAGGGTTTGAATATAATGGTTATCAGCATTATACTTATCCAAATAGATTTCACAGAACGGAAGAAGAATTTTCTCAACAAATCCGACGTGATGGGTATAAACAAAAAGCTTGCCAATTGGCGGGGGTGTACTTAATTATTATTCCTTATACTGTACCGCATGCTCATATCCCACAATTTATCAAAAGAAGATTACCAGAGAATGTTCATCTTTTGTCACCATAAAAAGATAGTAAAACCCCCACCATCATAATTAAATTTCTTGCTTTTAGAGAGTAAGAAATCAGAAATAATATCTATTTGCGATTCCGATAGAAAATTCAGGCTAAAGAACCAAATTGACAGTTTGAGTATAAATTTTATCTCAACTTAAAGCTCCCAGAAGTATTTCTCGATGGAAAAGAATTCAGCCTTGGTCATCTATTTGGTGATTGTTATCATTATTTTTATTATAGCTAGATTTTATCTGATCAATATTTGGTCTTCTATTGTTTTGGCCCTACTCATTGGATTAGTTGTTTTGTTTTTCCTAACACCTCAGGGAGCTCTTGATCAATTCAAGGATAAAACACATTTATCTGGTTGGTTATATATAGCCATCTGGGGAATTACTCTACTGATCCTATTGATCTATATTTTAGACCGAATTTTTAGAGATAGGTCAGTAAATTCGGTGGGATACTAAGAAAAGTTAAAATTATAATCGAAACTCTGATTAGAAAATTTAAAATATCTTCTAGAAAGTTGGAAATGGAAAGTTTTTTCTCCTTGATTAAGAAAAGATTCTCAACCAGTTTTTGAAAATTTTTGATAAAAATCCTGCATACTTAAAATAAGTTATCTCTAATTCAATCATGGATAAAGATTTTTCTAAACATCGTTCTAATTTTAGCTCAGGAAAGAAGAGCAGCATCTCCGTCGGAGTTGCACTTTGTATTTGGATAGTTGTCCTTATCATCCTAATTGTTATCCTAAGAGCAATAGGAATTCGTTGGTTCTCAACTATCGTATTTTCTTCTATAGTAGCAGCATTCGTATTGTGTTTTATATTCCCGTTGAGATTTTCACATGGTAAATATATACATAAATCAGAAGATGGTATATTCGGCTTAATCCTCGTCATAACCTGGATTCTTTTGATCGTCTACATTATCTGGAAAGTATTCACTGATTATGACCAAAACCGATCTGAATCTTCATGGTGGAACCGTTCAGGAAAACCAGTGTCATACGAATCTAAAACAGGGTCTCTATCACAACCTAAGACATCTGCCACACCTGCTGGCCCATTCTAAGAGCATATTAAATTGTTCACTCGAGATCAACTCGAATGAATTTGTGTTTCATTTATCCTTATAAACAAATACCAAAATTAAAGCGACTATAACTATAAATATAACACCACCAACAATTATCCACCACGGAATAGTTGAATCTGTGGGAGATGTTTGAGCTGTGATAGCTTTTTGGCAGTCAATGGTTTTATCTACACCATCCGGTTCTATTTTTAAACATAACGAATTTTTGCCACAAAATTGATTAAATTCTACCTTGAATTGATCTATTTGTTCGGCTGTTGTTGTTATATCAATTCCTGAAATAATACAAGTACAAGGATCACAGTTGCTACACATTTGATTAAAATTCACCGTTCCGCCGATCGTTGATCTAGAAGCCTCAATTGTTACATCATCAATTACGCAAGTATCATTATTACACTGAAGAAAATTTCCTTTCCCATCATCTAATGATATAGTTCTTTGTCTAGTACAAAGAGGGTCACATTGCGGATCTTTAGAAATGATTCTTCTAGCTTGTTCTACATTCGGAAGGGGTGCATAACAACCGCAAAACCCCAATATTCCTTTATTTGATGCGATTCCTTCCCTTGTTGCACATTCTGAACCGCACCCATTTTGCCCTTGACAATTAGGACAGGGGGGAATGGTAGTCTTACCTTGACAAAATGATGACAAGGCTATATCACATACTCCTGCTAAGCTGTTACAAAAAGCCCCAAAATTTCCCCCTAATTGTTCTTGAAATGGATCATAACCTGGGAATCCGGGTTCAGTGATTTTATTGCCTTCCCCAAGATATTTATTTAGAATTTGGACAAAGTCTTTTTGGGACTCTTCCCAATTTTCTTTGCTCCATTCTCCTGCGTTTTCTTTTGAATTATAGATAAAATCATCATAGGTGTTATAGCAGGCATTATTACTCCAAACACTGAACCAAGCTTGTCCCGATGAATTATCACCACGACAGTCGCCTCTGGTTGGTCCTTGAGTGTTCGGATTTAGAGTTACCAAAAAAGGATCCATGGTTTTAATAGAAGCCCTTGAATATTTGAAATGAATCGAAATTATTCGAAAGCTTCAAATATTTATTTCTTTTCTAAGCCTTGGATAATTTCAATTTGTTAATAAAACCGAAACAAAAAGGGATTTAACCAGAAAGATAAATTCTGCTCTTAAAAAAGATGACCTCTCAAAATCGAATAGTCATAACAGGGAGTGTAATTGACCATTGTCAAAAGGCAGATTGCCTAAATGGGAACTGTCCCGGATGTAGAAATGGTAATCTATGGTGCGGTGATACTAGATGTCATCCAAATTGCGAAGATTGTCCAAAGAATGATAATACTTTTATAACATTTGTGATCATAGTTTTTGTCATTTTTGCTTTGTTTTTGCTGGGATTTTTAATTTATGCTATCTGGAAAGCAAATAGATCGGATGAAATCACTCATCACTATGTTATCGGAAGTTCTCATCCCCCTGTCCAGAATATTCCGATAAATACATACAATCCAGTAAATTTTGTTCCCCCTGTGATTAATACACCATCAGTGATAACACAATCACCGACTTTAAATCAGGCAGTATCAACTCATTCACCCGCACCAATGATTACGGGGTTTGAAAGAATACCAAACCAATAAAATTACATTTTCGGCCATGCCTGAAATTGCAGTTTCAACAAAAAACAACTTTAAATTAAATCAAGAAGTATTAGTCAGAAGAAAAAAATCTTTTTACCTAAAACCTAACTAAGTTTCATTTTTTCAGATTTGCTCTGATTTACATTTATTCTTAAGATGCCTAAAATTAAATTTAATAATATGTCTGATGGTCAGACCGTCAATAATCCTGTCAAATTTGGAGTTGATATAGATGGACGATATTCCGATTCCACCGAATGGGGTCTTGAAATTGATGGTAAACATCATAAAACCTATTCTAAACATTCCTGTAAAGTATATCTTAGCGAAGGACAACATAAAGTTTGTGCTAGGGTATTAGATTATGGAAAACCAACCAAAAATTGCCATACTTGCTACATCACCGTTTATAATCAAAATGATTCATATAATCAAAATGATTCATATAAT
>SDBT01007487.1_pt1 | contig 17956 bp, 10 predicted proteins | sample 2277101 | NCBI WGS metagenome assembly SDBT01 (sample SAMN10404973, study PRJNA504765) | marine sediment metagenome | isolation source: marine sediment core GS10_PC15, 103 cmbsf | place: Arctic Ocean: Southern Knipovich Ridge | collected 2010 | reverse complement strand
ATATGCTTTTTTCTGGAACTTCGATTATTTCAGGAGAGGGTGAGGCCGTAGTTGTTAGTATTGGTGAAACCACAGAATTTGGTAAGATTGCAAAAAGTATGTTAAGGATCAAAAAGATTCTTACACCTTTTCAAATTCGTATGAATCTTTTAGGTTCTTGGATTGTGCGAATTGTTTTAACCTTTATAGTATTAATTATAATACTTGGCCTATTAAGGGGTTTTGATTTTTTAGAAATGGTTTTGATTGCCATTAGTACGGTTGTAGCTGCTATTCCAGAAGGGTTACCTACAATAATTACAATTATCTTAGCTATTGGGGTAATGCGGATGGCAAAACACAATGCTATAATTCGGAAACTCGCGGGAGTTGAAACTTTAGGATCTATTTCAGTTATTGCATCAGATAAAACCGGTACTTTAACTTGTGGTGAAATGACGGTAACAAAAATTTTTACCGGTGGAGAAATTTATAATTTTTCCGGAAGCGGATACGACACTGTAGGAGAAATTTATTTAAATAGTAAAAAGATTAAGCGAACAAATTCAAACTTAAATCAGTTACTTAGAGTTGCTGTTGCTTGTTCAGATGCACGAGTATATATGGATCAAGATAAGCAAATTAAAACAGACGGTGATCCTACCGAAGCAGCTTTGGTTGTAGCAGCAGAAAAAAATGGAATTAATAAAACAATACTAGATAACGAATTATGTCGTATTGGTGTTTTACCTTTTGAAACTGAAAAACATTATATGGCAACTTTGCATAAAAGTAAAAATCATAAACTATTAGCAGTTAAAGGGACAATTGAAAAAATTTTAAGTGTATCGGATAGATATTATGATAATGGTAAAATTTTACCCTTTACTGAAGAAAAAAAATCTGAGATATTAAGAACTAATAATATTTTTGCAAAAGATGCTTTAAGGGTTTTGGCGGTTGCTTATAGAGAAGATTCTGAAGAAAAAAAACAGCTTAAAGAAAACGATATTAAGAATTTAATTTTTCTTGGTATAGTTGGAATGATCGATACGCCTCGCAAAGAAGTATACAAAGCCATTAATGACGCAAAATCAGCGGGTATAAGAGTTTTAATGATTACTGGTGATCATAAGCTTACTGCTACTGCAATTGCGAAAAGGTTAGATTTGATCCAGAACGAAAAAGAGGTGATGGACGGTGAAGAACTTACTAAGATCTCTGAGGAAAAGTTATCTGAAAAACTTGAGCATATTCAGGTATTTGCACGTATTAGCCCAACAGACAAATTAAAAATCGTAAAAACCTTACAAGATAAAGGTGAAGTAGTATCAGTAACTGGAGATGGAGTAAATGACGCACCAGCTCTAAAAGCTGCGGATATTGGTATAGCAATGGGTAAATCAGGTACAGAAGTAGCTCGAGAATCTTCAGATTTAGTTTTGGCAGATGATAATTTTTCTACTATTATTAATGCTGTTGAAGAAGGTAGGGTGGTTGTTCATAATATGAGGCGAAATATTGTTTATGTTCTTCCAATGAATGGCAGTGAAATTAGTACAATTTTTTTAGCTTTAGCAATGGGTTTTCCTTCACCTTTCTCTGCTATTCAGATATTATGGATTAATGTGATTACCGAAGGTACGAGTGGAATCGCGCTAGCTATGGAACCAAAACATCCGGACATTTTAAATTTACCACCCCAGCCTAAAAACGTATTTATGCGACGCAGGAATATTCAACAAATTATAATTATGACTGTAGTTATGATTTTGGGTGTATTAGGTTTTTATATTTGGGCATTAAAACAAAATCATTCTCTTGAATACGCAAGAACTGGTGCTTTTGGTGTAATGGTTTTTTTGCAGATATTTAATATTATGAACGCTCAATCCTTGCATACTTCAATTTTTAAATATAATTATTTTCGCAATCCTTATGTTTTGATATCAATTTTCATTTCAGTTAGTTTGTTTTTTTTAACAATTAGCACAAGAATTGGTCAAGAGTTTTTTCATACCACAAACTTAGATGTCACGAGTATTTTTATAATAATATGTATAGCTGTTTTAGTTATTCCAGCAATTGAATTAGAAAAATATATTTGGCGGAAAAGACATGGAAGAGATTATTAATTAACAAGTTAAAGATTAAAATATATTTATGAAAATAGGAGCAGATGGAAAATATTGAAAAATATTACAAACTTTCGGCAGCGGAAGTACTTGAGAAGTTAGAGGTTAAAGATACAGGACTTAATCGAGCTCAAGTTGAAGATAGTCGAAAAAAATACGGACCGAATATTATAAATGAAGGTGCTAATTTTTCTATATGGAAATTGTTTTGGGCACAATTTTCTAGTCCTTTGGTTTATATATTGGTTTTTGCTAGCATAATTACTTATTTGCTAGGGCATTATTTTGACACGATGGTAATTGTTGGCGTTTTAGTATTTAATGCTGCTTTAGGTTTTTTTCAGGAATATAAAGCTGAAAATTCAACACAAGCTTTGAAAAGCTTGCTCAAACCAAAAGCAAAAGTTATTCGAGACAATAAACAAACCATAATCAACAGCAATGATCTTGTTGTAGGTGATATTTTAGTACTTAGAGCTGGTGACAAAATTTCAGCAGATGCCCGAATTCTTAAATGTAATGATTTGCGTATTGATGAAGCAGTTTTGACTGGTGAAAGTACGCTAATAGAAAAAAACGCTAATCCAATAACTGAAACCTCTATTATAGCTGAAAGAAAAAATATGCTTTTTTCTGGTACAACCATAATATCAGGGGATGGAAAAGCTCTAATTGTAGCTGTGGGTGATGATACAGAATTTGGTAAAATCGCAAAATCAATAAGTAAAGTAGAAAAAATCCTTACGCCTTTTCAGATGCGTATGATCCTATTAAGTTCTTGGATAGTTAAGATTGTACTTGGACTTTCTATTCTTATAATTGGACTTGGTTTAGTTAGGGGATATGAGTTTTTTGAAATTCTTTTAATTGGTATTAGCACAATGGTAGCAGCTATTCCGGAAGGTTTGCCAGCAATTATTACAATCGTCTTAGCTATTGGTGTGAATCGAATGGTAAAAAGAAATGCAATAGTACGAAAGTTGATAGGTGTTGAAACCTTAGGTTCCGTGTCTGTAATTGCATCAGATAAAACCGGAACTCTTACATATGGAGAGATGACCATTACAGATTTATATTCAGGTAATAGTTATTTTCGTTTTGATGGAAGCGGATATGAGCCTAAGGGTAAAGTATATATGGGTGAACAGATTCTAAAAAAATATAATCAAAATTTAACAAATAGTTTAAAATATTCTGTAGCATGTAGTGATGCAAACATATACAAAGAAAAAGAAAAATGGAAGGTAGATGGTGACCCTACGGAAGCAGCTTTAGTTGTAGCTGCAGAAAAAATAAAAATTAAAAAACATGACATTGAAGAACAACTATACAGGATAGATGCCGTACCATTTGACACAACTAAGCATTATATGGCCACTTTGCATAAAAACAATAGTCAAAATATATTGATTGTAAAGGGTACAATTGAAAAAATACTTGATTCTTCAACAAAATATTATTTAGACGGCGAAGAGTTTCATTTAACACCAGAAAAAAAAGCCCAAATACTTAAAGCAAACAATGATTTTGCTAGTAGGGCTCTGAGGGTTATTGCAATAGCATATAAAGATTGTGGTTCAAGTAAAAAAATTATAAATGATTCTGATATTTCTGATTTAGTTTTTATGGGATTGGCAGGTATGATTGATTCTCCTCGCAAAGAAGTGCACAAGGCATTGGATGATGCAAAGTCAGCAGGTATAAAGGTGCTGATGATTACTGGTGATCACAAACTTACCGCGATAGCTATTGCAAAACAACTTGGCATGATAGTTTCTGATCAGGAAGTAATGGACGGGGAAGAGCTTGCAAAAATTTCAGAAGAAAAGTTAGTTGAAAAACTCGAACATATTCGAGTATTTGCACGTATTAGTCCACTAGACAAATTAAAAATTGTAAAAACCTTACAAGACAAAGGTGCTGTAGTTTCTGTGACCGGAGATGGGGTAAATGATGCTCCAGCGCTCAAACAAGCAGATGTTGGGGTAGCTATGGGGATAAGCGGTACTGATGTGGCCCGAGAAGCGTCTGTGTTAGTTTTGACTGATGATAATTTTAGTACAATTGTAGCTGCTATCGAAGAAGGCAGGGTTGTTATTCAGAATATTAAAAGAACTGTAATATACTTACTTTCTACGAACACAAGCGAGATTAGCTTAATTGTATTGTTTCTTTTGTTTGGATTGCCTACACCATTTACTGCAGTACAGATACTTTGGATTAATGTAGTTACAGATGGTACTTCTGATACTGCTTTAGCTCTTGAACCAAAGCATAGAGATGTAATGCAATATCCGCCAAAACCAAGAAACCAATTTTTTGATAAAGGTAATTTCACTCAAATGATTACCGTAGCTATTGTGATGACCGTTGGTGTTGCTAGTTTATATATTTGGGCATTAAATCAAGATAGGGGAGTTGAATATGCCCGTACAATAGCATTTACAACTATGGTTTTTTTCCAGATATTTAATTTGTTTAACTGCAGGTCTTTGCGTAATTCTATATTCCATTTAAATATATTTAGTAATTTATATGTATTGGGTTCAGCCATACTATCATTTATTTTATTCTTTTTTACTGTTTGGACTGATTTAGGAAGAGATATCTTCAGTACAGTATATATAAATATTCAAGAAATCGGTATGATTACTTTAATTTCATTTAGTATTATTATTGCAGTTGAAATACAAAAATATTTATGGAAAAAAAAATATGTCAGAAATAATTAATTTTGAAACTAACAATCTTGATAAGATAGTAAAAAGATTTCAACAAGGTCAAGTTATTGCTTTTCCAACTGATACGGTTTATGGAATGGGAGTAAGTCTAAACAATAGAGGTGCTATAAAAAGATTATATGATTTAAAATTACGTCCTAGTGACAAACCGAGCCAAGTTTTAATTTCTGACAATGACATGCTATATAAGTACGTAGATCAGCTTAGTTTACAAACCGAAATACTTATAGAGAGATTTTGGCCCGGGGCTTTAACCCTTATATTTAACGCAACCAGCGAAGTACCGCCTCTTATAATCAGAGATGGTACAGTGGGAATTCGAATGCCAAATTATTCACTCTTGCAAGAAGTAATCAAAAAACTTAACTGCCCTATAGTAACTAGTTCAGCTAATATTACTGGTGAAGAAGCACCTACTAGCTTTGAAGGTTTAAATAGTGAACTCATCAAAGGCCTAGATACATTGATCTCCGGCCCGATTTTATTAAATAAAGAATCAAGCGTTGTAGATGTACGAGATGGTGAGATTAAAATAATAAGAGAAGGTGTGATAACTTTGGCTGATATAAGACAAACCGGAGCAATAGTATGATATGAAATGGATTATTGTAATTGTTGTAATTTTGGTAATCATTATATGGAGTATAGTGGGTATTGGTTTTTATCTTTCACCGCAAGGTGAATTACAAAAAACAGACGCAATAGTTGTAATATCTGGTGGTGAAACTAAAGCTCGCACACGAGAAGGAGTAGATTTGTATTTTCAAAAATACGCACCAAAAATTATTTTTTCTGGAGCAGCTGAAGATCAAGATGAATCTGGTATTTCCAACGCTCAGATGATGGCAAGTATTGCAATAGAACTCGGTGTTAGCGAAGACGATATGATATTAGAAGAAACATCAGAAACTACCTTTGAAAATGCTCAGGGAGTACAGAAAATATTACAGCAAAATGACTGGAATTCTATAATTTTAGTTACATCGCCATATCATCAAAAGCGAGCATATTTTTCATTTAAAAAGGTTATAGGCGAGGATTTTGTTATAATAAATAGATCAGCAACTGATTCTACTTGGCGCAAAAACGGATGGTGGAGAGCAGGCGATGGTTGGTATTTGAGTTTAAACGAAATGCAAAAAATAATTTATTTATACACAACGGGTAATTATGATTAGAGAAAATATACTTACATGTTACAAAAAACTACTACTGAGCGTCGGTATTATATTTCTATTAATATTTGGATGGGGGAGCTCCCTTGCTCAAATATCTGATGATGTAAACGTTGGCGGTACAGTTCCTAGCCCCACAACCCAAGTTACAGATGGAACGTTAGCTTTGTCTTGTACGACTCATTCGGATCAGACCAAGTGGTATTCAAACAATAACCCAAAATGTACCTGGAATAAACCTGATGGAGTTAGTGGATTTAGTTATAAATTAGATCAAATTTCAAACACTATTCCTGATAATAGTTCGGAGGGTAGTGGAGTTTCAAAAACTTACTTAGACGTTGATGATGGTATATGGTATTTTCACTTAAAAGCATTAGGAAGTTCTAGTATTACAAACAGTCTTCATTATAAATTAAATATTGATGTGACACCCCCGGAATATGAATATTTGCGATTCAGAGAGGGTGATTCAACCTCTGACCGTACTCCCACACTTGAATTTGAAGCTCTTGATGCTATGTCTGGTGTTGATTATTACGAATATAAATTAAATCAAAATACATATGAAAAAGTTGAAAGTCCATACGAGGTTCGTAAACTAGATCCGGGTAATAGGTCTGTTGAAGTACGGGTTTATGATAAAGCAAGGAATTCAAATATTGGAAAAACTCGTATAGAAATTATTGCCTTAGAAACACCAAAAATAACCAGATTAATTCGTAAATTATACCTTTTTCAAAACGTTAAGATTTGGGGTACAGGACCTACTAATTCTAAGATAATTTTATATGTACATTCAGAGAATGATAAAAGTAAGTATGAATGGGAAACTAGTACAAACAGTGAGGGGAATTGGCATTATACATACCCAGATTATCTAAAACCAGGTCAATATGAAGTGTATGTCAGGGCATATGATGAAGCAGGTGGAGAAAGCGAAAAAAGCAACACTGAAAGTTTTCTTGTAAGCATAACTGGTATTTACTTGTTTGGATTTTTGATTCCCATCTGGGCAATAATAGTTGGCCTAGTACTGCTTCTCACACTTCTTAGATTCTTAATACCATACATATTGATTTTATTTCCAGGCGAACGGTCGAGAATTATTGTAGTTGCTTTGTTGCGTCAAGGCGAGCTATTGTTGTTGGAAAAAAACAGAGAACTATCAACCGATGAACTAACATTAGAGCTTCCATCAGGAAAATTAAAAGTCGGAGAAACTCCCGAGAAAGCAACTCGTAGAATAATTAAAGAATATTTAATAGGAATTGATATAAATAAAAATATTCAAAAGATTAATTTTGATTTAGTTGATATGAAAAAACCTATTAGTTTGATAATAAGCGAACATGAGATAGCGAATCTCGAAGTAAACAAAAAAACTGGTTATGTTACTCATAGGTGGATCAATATAGCAGAAGATTCTCAGAGATATTTTTCAAATATCACCGACGGATTTCAAAAACAAAGTTTTCTAGAACTTCAAAAATATCTAACGAAAAGACCGCCACGTTCTTAGATTTTTTGTACTTTTCAAATTGAAAATATGTGTTATTTTTGATATAATTTTTTAGTTATGAAAAAGATAAATAATAATAAGGTTTTAGTTGGTCTTAGTGGTGGAGTAGATAGCGCAGTTGCCGCTTTGCTTTTGCAAAAACAAGGGTACGAAGTTATTGCTGGGTTTATGAAGAACTTTAGTTTTCCGTCTGATTCTCCTTTTGCAAAGTATTGCACCTGGAAAGAAGACTGGAGGAGCGCTGTTAGAGTAGCTGCTATGCTAGGTATTCCATTTCATACTTTTGATTTTCAAAAACAATACAATGATCAAGTTATTGATTATTTTTTTGATGAATACAAAAAAGGCAGAACCCCGAACCCAGACGTAATGTGTAATAAATTAATAAAATTCGACGTATTTCTAGAAGCTGCAAAAAAAATAGGTATAGACAATATAGCTATGGGGCATTATGTTCGTAAGCAAGAAAATGAAGAGAATGATGTATTAAAATTATTACGAGGAACTGATTTGAGTAAAGATCAATCATATTTTTTGTGGACATTAAATCAAGATCAAATCAAACATAGTATGTTTCCTTTAGGTGCGTATACAAAAAAACAAGTCCGAGAGATCGCTCGCAAAGCTGGTATTCCTTCTGCGCATAGACCTGATAGTCAGGGAATTTGTTTTGTAGGTGAAATAAATATACCACAATTTGTAGCTAGTCGTTTACCTGAAAAATCCGGGGAAGTTATATATAGAAATAAAGTTGTAGGAAAACACAAAGGAATTCAGTTTTATACCATAGGTCAGAGAAAGGGTCTGGATGACCCTTGTTTGCAAAAGAATATTGCAAAAATTTATAAAAATTCTGATATACCCGCTTTATATATTATTAAGATAAATACACTTAGTAATCAGATAATAATCGGTGGAGAAAAAGATCTATATAAGAGTGATATGATAGTTGGAGATATTCATTGGATAGTAGGTTCTAAATCAAAAAATCACGATCTTGTAGCTCAGATCCGTTATCAACACAAAGCAGTAAAGATAAAGATAATAGAAGAATCTAAAGATAAATTAAAAGTTAAGTTTGCTGAACCCATAAGAGCTATTACACCTGGTCAATCAGCAGTATTTTATTGTGGAGACGAGATGCTTGGAGGAGGAATAATTGAATAGTATAAATCTTGATACAAAAGCTCAGTATATACGTGGAGTAGGCCCTACAATCGCAAAAAAACTTGCAAAAATAGGAATTTATACTGCACGTGATCTTTTGCTTTATCTCCCATATAAATACAATGATTTAAGTAAAGTAATTCCTATAAGCTCTTTAAGGCCCTTAGACGCTGCGATCATAAAAGCAAAAATAATTTCTATTCACGTTACTCGTTCTTTTCGACGACGAATTCATATCACAACTATCCTCCTAACTGATGATAGTGGATCCATTGAAGCAATATTTTTCAATCAACCTTATTTGGAAAGAATATTAAAAATTGGAGATGAACTTCTAGTAATTGGAAAAGCGGATTATAGTCATAGCAAAGGTTTGAAAATGATATTTCAAGTTAAGGGTTATGAAAAACTTGAAGGCAGACAGGAATTCATTCCAGAAATAGTACCAGTATACAGTGAACGATTTGGTCTTTATTCTAAATGGTTTCGTGCTCGAATACGTATGGTGTTGACTTTGGCTGACAATCTAATAGATCCAATACCTGAAGAAATAAAAGATCACGCAGACTTAATAAATCTAGATGAAGCTATTAAACAGCTTCATCATCCAGAAAGTATAGAAGCGGTAAAGGTAGCAAAGCACAGAATAGCATTTGATGAACTCTTCTTCATAGCTTTGACTGGTCTTATGCAAAAAAAAGCATTGAAAGCAGAAAAAGGCCAAAGCTTAAAATTACAAAACCAAAAAATACAGGAATTTATTCAGAGTTTAGATTTCAAGTTTACCCTCGACCAAAATAAAAGTTTGAAGGAAATACTGAACGACATATCTAAATCTAGTCCTATGAATAGACTTTTGCAAGGAGATGTAGGGAGCGGGAAAACAATTGTTGCTGCAGTAGCAATTCTTAATACCATAGAAAATGGTTTTTGCAGTGCAATCATAGCGCCTACTGAAATTCTAGCATTTCAGCATTTTCAGACTTTGAGTAAATTACTAAAAAACTACCCTTATAAAATAGGACTTCTTACAAGTGCATATGTATATATTTTTGAAAATGGGAAGCTCAAAGACATTAAAAAGCCAAAGATGTATGAACTTTTGTCAAAGCAAGAGTTGGATTTGATTATTGGTACACATGCATTAATTCAAGATAAAGTAAAATTACCAAATCTTGGTTTAGTGATAGTAGATGAACAGCATAGGTTTGGTGTAGAGCAGAGAGCGACTTTAAAGAAAAAAACTAAAATATCACCTCATCTTTTGTCAATGACAGCAACCCCGATTCCTAGAACTTTGTCTTTAGCATTATACGGTGATTTGGATATATCTCAGATCCGCACTATGCCAGAAGGGCGAAAGCCAATAAAAACAAAAGTAGTTCCTCCAGACAAAAGAGTAGCTGCATATGATTTTATTCAAAAGCATATTGATGAAGGTAGGCAAGTGTTTGTAATCTGTCCATTAATTAATGAGTCAGATAAATTAGGTTTCAAGTCTGTGAAACAAGAGTTTGAAAAACTAGACAAAGAGATATTTCCACATCTTAAGATCGGTCTTTTGCATGGTAAGCTAAAGTCGGAAGAAAAACAGAAAGTAATGGCTGCCTTTAAAAATAATAAAGTTAAAATCTTGGTATCAACTTCAGTTGTGGAGGTCGGAGTAGATATACCAAACGCCAATATTATGATGATCGAAGGTGCGGATAGATTTGGTCTTTCACAGCTTCATCAGTTTCGAGGTCGTGTGGGCCGAGATATACATCAGTCATTTTGTTTATTATTTAGTGAGTCAGCAGGTGAGATAGCTCTTCGTAGACTTCAGGCTATGGAAGACACAAGTGACGGGTTTAAATTATCTGAAGTTGATTTAGAAATTCGCGGACCCGGTGAAGTATATGGCACTCGTCAGCATGGAATACCGGATTTGAAGTTCGCATCTCTTTTAGATTATAAATTAGTCAAAGAAGTACGCGATGCAGCAAATAGTATAATTGAAAAAATTGAAAATTATCCGGAGCTTATAAATAAAATTAAAGAATTTCGTTCTTCTAAGCATATGGAATAAAAAAAGACCTCCAAAAAGGTCTTTCTACTCCTGTCAAATTGGTAGCCCAATGCAAAAAGAGTTTACACCCACTCCTGAAGGAAATAAGAAGATGGAAGGAGTTGTTAATAAGTGAATACTATAGTTATGAAGTATCCCATTGATTGTTTATATATAATTGGAACAAATGACCATTACAAGCTATCTATTTCAATACCTATCGGTGGTGCATTGTAATATTTGTCTAAGTCAAATTTAGATACTTTTATTATATTTTCAGACTTGTAACCATATTGAGAAAATATCGAAGGTAAGATAGGTCTTTTGTCTCCAAATTCTACAATATAGATCATGTATGCGTCAGCTCCATCACAATTATCGCCTGAGCATTTTAATATCGTTCCGTCTCTATATTTTGCGTCACTTATAGTTGGGTATTCGGCTAAAGTATCTGAGTTAACATAGATTATGTCGCTAATGTGATATTGGTAATCCAATAATTCTTTGCTAATCTTTCTTTTTGACCCATTATCTATTAAGTAAATCTTATCATATTGACCACTAGTATTATTACCTAGTAATGTACCAGATGGGTATTTGCTACTAAGAAATACATCAGGTCCTGTAGAATAAAATTCTTTTAACCATTTAAAGACAGGGTTTACTTCGATAATATTGTAATCTTTATAGCCTAAAGCGTTAAATGTATCCAAATTCACAAAGGGTCTTTTGTAATTATTTTCTATTACATAAATAGTATCCTCTCCTTGATTCTTTAATAATGTACCATTAGGCCAAGGTAATAAGCCTAAGTCAGCGTTATATGAATACCAGGTCTTAGAGTCTACGGATACAATCTCGTTATTATAGTATTTTCTTTTTATAAATGATTTATACGCGAAATATTTTCTATAACCTCCTTTAACTATAGCTATTGAATTGGGATGATCTTCCAGACTAATCAAGGTACCAGACGGATATTTTTTTATATCATTATTTTGAATAGATTTATTTGAATTAATTAAACCTAAACCCATTTTATACATCGCTATTTTATAATATGATGGGTGCTGTTTATAAAAAATATTTGTAGTATAGTTGGTTATTCTTCCCGCGATTCTATTTGCTGACCAATCTTGATGATTAGATTTTATTAAAGCAGCCAGCGATGATACTAATGCGGTGGAAATAGAAGTTCCACCGCTTAACGGATAGTCAAATTCGGGATGAATGGTGTTTATTTCATAAGGTGCAAATACATTTACCCAAGATCCATAACTTGAATTAAAGTCTAATTTTAAGTCGTAAGAAACACCCCCAACCGATATAATTCCATTAAAAGCGGCTGGTATATATGGTGTTTCATTTCCTTCATTTCCAGCAGCAGCTACTAAGATTACATCATTTTCGCGTGCATAATTTATTGCAGTTTCCATTATTCCTGATGCATTTAATACATAGCCAAGCGACACATTGATTACTCCTGCATTGTTGTCGGTTGCGTATTGAATTGCTTCAGCAATAGAGAGATTAATTTTTAATGGTATAATTTTTGCAGAATTCCAAGCAATACTAGCTATGGCTTTGGAATTGTTTGTTGTAGCTGAAATAACACCAGCCATAGATGTGCCGTGATGATCCGATGGTGTATTTGGACTAGGGTTGTTGTCATTATCTTGGAAATCCCAACCCAAAATATCGTCGACATAACCGTTTTGATCATCGTCGATGTTATTATTAGCTATTTCACCAGTATTGATAGAATAATTATCTATTAACTCTTCGTGTTCTAATTCAAAGCCTCCATCAATTATAGCTACTTTAACATCTTGGTTGGTGTTACTGGTAGCGTCAAAGTATTTATCCCAGGCTAGCTCGGTTTCAAGATCATCTAAAATTGATTTTTGATCTTCAAGGTATTTAGGGTCGTTTGGATAAAGTGAGAATTTTGGAATAAGGTTTGCTTCTGCGCTTACTACATATTCTGAATTTTGAAAAATTGATAAAGCATTTTCAACGGTTTGCTCTTCACGAAGATTGACTTTGAACATATAGCCCATATCTAATTGAGTAAATAAAGCCAGGTTATTAGTATTAATGGCGCCCTGTCTATTGAAGATTGGCTCAACATTTATAGAATAATCACTTAATAACCTATAAACATTATCATTAAATTGGGTTGCATTCTCGTTTAAAGTTACGTTCGTGTTTACAAAAGTATTTACAATAGATCTAAAAAAAGTAACTACTACACCAGACGGTAACGGTTGTACAGAGTTAATTTCAACTTTTTCTGTTGGAGGTTTTGCTTCATTGTTGAAAGCAGCATTATTAAATTCCACTAGGATTGATGTTTTATCATAAGTACCTTCTTTAAGATTAGCGGCACTCCCTCTTTTAGATATACCATAAAAAATTAATATGCTAGCACTTATTAATAATAAGATCATAATTGGAAGAATTATTATAGAGATTTTTTTTACCCAAATTTGCGAAAACTGTTCTTTAATATTCATATAAATACCTTTTTACTTTTTAATAATTTTATTATATCAAAAAAGACCTTAAAAAGGTCTTTCTACTCCTGTCAAATTGGTAGCCCGGAGTATTCGGAGTTGGAACCATATCTGTAAGTGGATGGTTAGGTTATACAAGATACAACCTATATAGTATAAGTATGTTTATTGGAACTGTGTTTGGGTAAAGAAAAGCCCGCCTGTTGGCGGGATTATTGTTTAATTAAAGTAACTGATTACTTCTTGATTTGCGTGTAGCCCTGAACCATGTTGAGTATGATCAATTCAACACTTTCTAGTTCTCCAACTACTACAAATTCTTGAGGACTGTGAATATTGCGAGAACCGTTGCCCATATTTGGAGCAGGGAGATCAGGGTAAGTCATATTGATCATTGCTCCATCAGTACCTGCGCGAACATTGATTAGTTTAATATCGTATCCTTCTTTTTCATGAGCAAGAACTCCGATATCCAATAGATCTTTTTTTGAGTCGATAGCGGGTCGGGTATTGATGCAGAGTAGTTTATCCGTGATTTCTACACTCACATCGTACATTTTTCCGGATAATTCAGCTAATCGCTCAATTTCAGAAACCATCGATTGCGACTCTTCTGAATCAAAGGCCCTTGGAGCGCATCGTACTAATGCCTCCGAAGGAGTTCCTTCGAAATTGGTAATATAGTAGAAACTTTCGTCACCTGAGGTCGTCATCGGATTTGGTTTTTCAATCAATGTACGCATAAAATATATGGCAGCGTAATGGGCAGGAAGAATCTTATGACCCGCTACTCCAGGATGTGCATCCTTTCCCTTGAAGGTTACATCAGTCCATCGGCAATCAAAACAGCCAGTATCAATTTGACCAACTGCCTCGCCATCAACCGTCCAAAGAATATCCCAGTTTTCGATAATCTCTTTAGGGATACTATCAATTCCCAGTTCGCCGATTTCTTCATCGGTACAGAACCAGAAGGTTATTGGGCCATGAACGATCTCGCTATCGAGTATTAGGTGTTCGATAGCTGACATTATAGATGCGATCCCAGCTTTATCGTCTCCACCAAGTAACGATTCTCCGTTCGATGTAATGATTTGTTTCCCCTCCAAACCCTTTAGGTCGGATTCGGGGATGACTGTTGCGCCAATACTAATGTCTCCACATGAATAATTGTGAAGCTGTGGTTCGGTTTTACCTGATACCCCGAAATATGTATCAAGATGTGCTGCAAATACCGAATGAACACAATCTTCATAATTGGGGCTTGCTGGGATCAAAATCATGAATGAACCATCTATAAATTCTGTGATCCATTCAGGATTAACACCAAAAGCTCGAAGTTCAGACCTAATAAGCTTTGCTAGCTTAAGTTGGCCTTCACAACTTGGTACTATGCGATCTTCGCCAGGTTTAAACATTACTGACTGAGTGTCGATTGATGCATATCGCATAAATCGTTCAACGACACTTTCCATTTGTTTTTCCTCCAAAGATGTAATGTGCAATAATGAAGAATTAATTATAACAAAATTGTTGTATTTTATCAATCAAAAAAGACCATAAAATTGGTCTTTCTACTCCTGTCAAATTGGTAGCCCGTAGGGGAATCGAACCCCTCTTTTCAGCTTGAAAAGCTGACGTCCTAACCGATAGACTAACGGGCCATTATAAAATCTAATCTCAAATAATGAGATTACTTATCAAATTTTAGCATAAATTACTTAAGTTATCAATATTAAACTATGATGAAATCCTTTATATTGTTAAAGGTTGTGTCTCCCATACCTTTGACATAAATAACTTGATTATGGTAAGAGTTCGTATTATAATTTTATAAGAGAGAGTTTCATATAAATGATTGCAGTCTTCTGAGATCTCTAAGTATTTGTTTTTGGTAGCTGCTGACCAGAAACCAGAGTACGCGTATAGGTCGAACTCAATACTGTCCATTTCTTCGTGATCGTTTCTTCGCGATCATTTCTTACAGACAAACAACTCCTTACGCGTACTACTGAAATCTTAGCCCCCCGATGCGGGGGCTTTTTCTAAAAAACCTGTGTTTAGCAGGGTTGTGATATGAGTTTAAAAACCCAATAGATCATTGATTTTTCCGGTTTTAATACTATACTAAGATACGCCAATTAGTAGAAGGGCAGCTATAATTATTTGACAGCTATACCCCTGGGGGGTATAGTAAATTTATATGAAAAAAAATATTCAAATAAAAGCTATACGTAGATTGAATATAATCGAAGGTCAGATACGTGGTCTAAAAAAAATGATCGAAGAAGAAAAATACTGTGTTGACTTTATTAATCAATCTTTAGCTATCAAACAAGCAATTTCTAGTCTTGAAAATTTAATATTGGAAAATCATTTAGATACATGTGTTAGAAAATCTATGAAAAGCAAGAACAATAAAAAAACAATAGAAGAGATTATTGAATTATTTGATAAAAAATAACAAAGATTATATGCAAAAATATGAATTTAAAATTTCTGATATGCATTGTGCGAGTTGTGCTATAAAGATAGAGACAGCGCTAAAAAAAACAAAAGGTGTTGAAAAGTCCAATGTGAATTTTCTCACTGAGAAAGCTAATATCGAGGGTGATAATTTGGATGTAAGTTTTTTAATAAAAACAATTAAAGAAGTAGGATATAAGGCTAAAATAAATAATCCTGAAACAAATCAAGCAGTAAGTAGTCATGACCATAGCCATCATTCATCAAAAGAAAAAGAAGGCAAGGAACAGAGAAATCTATTTTTTTTAGCATTGATATTTACTATACCTATATTTGTACTTTCTATGTTTATAGAAGATTTTGCGTATAAGAATTTTATTTTATTTATCTTGACCACCCCAGTTCAGTTTTGGATAGGTAGACAATTTATCATTAGAACTATGATTGGATTAAAAACCTTTTCTTTTAATATGGATTCTCTGGTAGCGCTCGGTACGCTTTCTGCATATCTATATTCAATAGTAAACACTTTTATTCTTGAAGGTCCAGTATTTTATGAGACATCTGCTATACTTATTACTTTTATAATTTTGGGTAGATGGTTAGAAGAAGGGGCAAAAGGTAGAACATCTGAAGCAATAAAAAAACTCATAGGTTTATCACCAACAAAATCTTTAGTAATAAGAAATGGAAAAGAAGTAGAGATTTTAATATCAGAAGTTGTAGTTGGTGACATAATTGTTGTAAAGCCTGGTTCGAAGATACCAGTTGACGGAATAGTGGCGGATGGTAATTCTTCTATAGATGAATCAATGATAACAGGTGAAAGTTTACCGGTTGAAAAGAAAAAGGGAGACAATGTAGTTGGTGGAACAATAAATAAAACTGGTTATTTTAAATTTAAAGCTACAAAAGTTGACAAAAATACTGTTTTAGCTTCAATTATAAGATTGGTAGAAGAAGCACAGACTGTTAAAGCACCTATACAAAAATATGCTGACACAGTGTCTTCGTATTTTGTTCCCACAGTTATTGTTATATCTTTAGTTACCTTTGTAGTTTGGTATTTTATTGCAGGAGCTACATTTGCATTCTCTCTTCTTGTGGCAGTGTCCGTGCTTGTTATTGCTTGCCCTTGCGCCCTAGGACTTGCTACTCCTACTGCTATTATGGTTGGTACTGGAAAAGGAGCTGAAAGCGGGATTTTAATAAAAAACGGGGAAGCACTAGAAACAGCATATAAGCTAAATATAATAGTTTTTGACAAAACTGGAACTCTTACAGAAGGAAGGCCAAAAATAACCGACGTAGTTGCGGAAAATGAAAGAGATTTAATTCAAAAAGCTGCTTCTTTAGAGGCGAATTCAGAGCACCCATTAGCTGAAGCTATTGTCGGTTATGCTAAAAGTAAAGATATATCATTATTAGAAACGAAATCTTTTAATGCTGTTGTAGGTTTTGGATTAGAGGGAGAAATTGATAATAAAAAAATAATAATCGGGACTTTGGATTTAATGAAAAATCGGAAAATAAATGTCCCTTCAAAGTTTCTTATAAAAAAAGAAGCTTTAGAGAAAAACGGAAAAACTGTAGTAATAGTATCGTATGATGATAAATTGGGACTGATAGCTATAGCAGATGAGCTTAAAGAAACATCAAAACAAGCGATAGCAAATTTAAAGAATCTTAATATTCGAACTTTGATGATAACAGGTGATAATGAAATTACTGCCAAAGCTATTGCACGTAGTGTTCAAATAGATGAGGTTATGGCAGGAGTATTGCCGGAAAACAAAGAGAAGAAAATAAAAGAGCTTCAAGTCAAAGGTAATATTGTTGCTATGGTGGGGGACGGAATAAATGATGCGCCGGCAATAGCTAGGGCTGATATTGGAATAGCACTAGGAAGTGGTACGGATGTCGCTATGGAAACTGGAGATATAGTACTTATGAAAGATGATCCTATGGACGTAGCAAGGGCTATAGAGCTTTCAAAAAAAACGTTTACTAAAATAAAACAAAATTTATTTTGGGCATTTTTCTATAATATTATAGGCATACCTATTGCCGCAGGGGTTTTATTTCCATTTTTTGGTATTTTATTAAAACCAGAGATAGCAGGACTTGCTATGGCACTTTCTTCTGTTTCTGTAGTTTTAAATTCACTTCTTTTAAAAAAAATTAATTTAAATAATTAACATAGAAAGG
>SDBT01007486.1_pt1 | contig 17956 bp, 12 predicted proteins | sample 2277101 | NCBI WGS metagenome assembly SDBT01 (sample SAMN10404973, study PRJNA504765) | marine sediment metagenome | isolation source: marine sediment core GS10_PC15, 103 cmbsf | place: Arctic Ocean: Southern Knipovich Ridge | collected 2010 | reverse complement strand
GTATCCCGCAACTGCTCGTTCGCTAACTGGTCCCACGATTTGTTACTCATGAGATCTTTGGTGGCGCCATAGCCAAAACGTACCAAGCCGAGCGCACCCAAGACGGGCAGCATTTTACCCGCACCGTGCCTGCTGCCTGTCGCTGCGGCTCTGCCAGCCATTTGCAGCGCACGCGCCCCCTGGCCCGCTCTGGCTGCGCGGACTGTCTGGTGTACTGCGGAAGGGCGGGCTCCCCATTGCGCTGCTCGTTGAGCAATGTTACTTGCTCTGGTCCAACCCTTACTACCTAGGTGACGCCCAAACCGCTGTAACGGGCTAGAGGCCGCGTGCATGCCCGCACCGACCGCGAGCGTGGGGGCCGTAAACGCGGCGTGCGCTCCCAAAGCTCCTAGGACTGTCTGTCTGCCGGGTGCTCCAGGTTGTCCCACGGCACCGGCACCGCCAGCACCTCCACCCGCCCCGTACGGTCCGCCGCCAGGCGGGCCAACGCCCCCACCGCCCGCGCCACCACCGCTAGGCCCGGCGAACGCGCCCCCTCCGCCGGGTTTGGACATGCGGGACACAATTTGACGATAGTTGCCGAAGCTACCACCGCCTCCCCCGCTCGGCCGGACGCCGCCGCCGTAACCACCGGCACCGGTGCCGTAGTTGGCCTTCCCGATCTGCCCGGCCAACTCGTTACGCCCGCCGTACTGGTTTCGGATCCCACCGCTGCCGTCGAAAAGATCCCCCTTCGACTTCATGTCCGGGCCGAACAGCCCGCCGACTGCTTCTTTTTCCATCTCAGCCGCCTTTCCCAGTTCGGGCTGCGAGGTCAGCCCCTGCCGGCCGAACTGAACGCCTCGGGCAAGCCCCGGAATGAACGAGGTCCCCAGCTCGCTACTCGTTCCACCGCGGTGGACCGCGCTCAACAGGCTTTTCTTCTGCCCGGAGCCGTACAGTCGGGTCATCCAGTCAGGGTCGTGTTGCACCGAGTACATGCCGCGAATCATCTCTGGCTGGAACGGCGGCTCGTCATCGTGCGCGTCCACCTCGTCGATGCCGAACTCCTCAAAATCCGGGAGCATGGACTTCTTGATCCGCGTTCCGATCGAGTAATGAAGGACCGGCTTCTCCAGATACTTGCCGGTAGACTCCTTGACTGGCAGGCGTTGCGTCCCTTCCCGAGGCTTCCACCGATGCTCCAACGTAGCGTACGGGATCACATCGTCCGGGACGAACTGATCGTACTCCTCGGTGAGCCGCACATGATTGATCAGCCCACGGCTGAGTAACTCGGCGTTACGTCGGCTGGAGCTAAGTCCGGCCTCGTTCATCGCCTGACGGAAAGCCTGGGTGAAGTAACGCCGTCCCTCGCCGACTCCTTTGTGCTTGACGATCTCCGACGGATTAGGGATGCCCTCACTCAGAACGTCCCCGGCCTCGATGGTGTCGCCCCGTTTGACCTTCAGACCGTAGCCAGCTCCGACGAAATGCTTGGTGGCCCCGACGTAGACGTACTGCCCGCCTGCAGGCGCGTCCTCGACCCGGACGACTGGCCCGTCCTCCTGGGCATGCACAGCCCCGCCCTTGAACGTCTTCGGAATTTGGACCAATTGGTTAATATAAGCGAACCCGCTAAGCCCCTTCTCCTCGCCGGCCACGCCCCCGGAGTGCTTGGCCGAAAGCATTGCCTGACTCAAAGGCTCAGACAGCGCCTGAGCGGCAGCCAATCCAATGTTCTCGCCACGGCCGGGCAGGTCGCCCTTCTCACGCACGCCGGCGTCCCGGGCGTAGATCCCGCCCTCGGGGCTGCCGCCGACAATGGGGCTACGGACGAGGAGGCGCTTGACCCCCTGGCGCTGAAGGTTGTGAAGGATCTTAGGGGTCAAGACGGTGTTACGTTTGTAGCCACCGACTGGCGCGGCCAGAAGGCTGCCCTCGCTGTCAGGGTCGTCCACCTCAACAGGTAAGCCCCGTCGGGTGTCCGGCTCGCCATCGTGGTCCTCGTCGGTAACGACCAATCGATGTGCTATTTGATTTAATTGCTTCGACAAAAATCCAGATTCTTGGGTGGAGAACTTGCTGGCCATAACTCCTTTTCGGGCACCGTAGGTCCCGGCCCAGTACTGCGCGGGCGTCAGCCCTTCAGCGTAGCTTCGGGTCACCGGAACGGGGATCACCCGATCGTGGTGGTCGGTGTAAAGCACGTCCGAGCCCAGAAGGCTCGCCAGGTTCATAGGGCTGCCACGAGAGCCGGACATGACCTGCATGGCCAGGGGGTTCTTGGCCTCGCGGGCCTCCGCGAAGATCTCGCTCTTCTGCGTCTCCATCTCCCGGCCGGCGTGCTGAATGATTAGCTGCTCGCGCTCCTCGTCCGAGAGGCTCTCGTCGGCCAGGACCTCCGCAAGCTTTTCGTCCAGCCGCTCGCGAACGGCCCGACCCGCCTTGCTCTTCCGCATGTGCTTCAGGCCGAAGCTGTAGCCTCCGGTCTCCTGACTCGCACGCCAGCCGATCTGGTTCAGTTTGTAGGTGACTTCGCGGTATTTATCGGGGTGCCGTCGGGCCAGGTCCTCAAGAAGCGAGAATAGCCCTTTCTTGTCGAGGACACGTTTATGGTCCCGCATGTCCTCGGGGAGCGCATTATTTACTAGGAGTTGCCCGATGGTGGTTTTCATGGGCCTCCGTGCCCCGCAGATTCAAAAAGTACTTTTTAGATTTAGCCCTCGGGAGGCTCGTCGAGATTCTCCTCCTCAAAGTACTCGTCGTCGTCCGTGTCATCCTCTTCGTTGGCGGCGGCCAGCGTTGCGTCGATGGAGGCGATGGCCTTTTTGTCCTCTTCAGCCAGGATATCTTCCGTCACCGTATTGGCTCGCTTGACCGGCGTACCCGCCAGCCCGGCGAGGATGGGCGCGTCCAGGGCCTCCTCGGGGATCTCACCGTTGACGAAAGCCTCCGGGTCGATGTCCAGGGCCAGGTCCTCCTCGCTCGCCACGGTGCTCGTTGGTTCCCTGTCCGGGAGCATTTCCTCGACTTCTTTTTCGGTCAGCCCCTTCTCGGTCGGGGGCTCCACGACAGCGTCCAAGAGATTCACCGGACGCCCGACACGAATGGCCTGTCGTTGCGTGGCGTCGATACTCTCACGTGCCTGGGCCATGTCCAGTCGGGCTTCCAGGCGACGTTCCAAGTCAGCGTCCGTTACCTGGATGAGAACCTGACGCTGGCCTGAACGCACTCGGTCGATCGCCAGGTCGAGCACGCCGCCCAGGTCCGCCTCGTTCGAGAGCATTAGGGGCGTCGTGCTTTTCGGGTGCATCACGGACTTCGTCTCGTCCGGGGTCGCCACGACGGCCCCGTCGCTCCCCGGCATGTTCGCGTAGTACTTGTCGGTCGATTCGTTGTCCACGTCCGGCGTGAAGCTCGGGTTCGCTCTCAGCGGATCGCCGGGGCGACCCCGTCGGTCCGCTGCCGCGTTCTGGATGACCGACGGCTGGCCGCTGCCGTAAATGTGGTCGGTTCCTTTGACGTCGTCCGTGTTGGGCATTTGCTTGGGCATGACGTTTACCCTCCTACTGGTCCAGTGATTAACTTGGCCCCGCCGGGAACGGGCGCCGTCTGAATTTCCTGTACTTCGACGTGGTGTCGACCGTAGCCGAAGGCTCTCAATGTCTGTTGGAAGTCATCGTCCAACGCGTGCGCGACCTTAATCGCCCCAGGTCCGAACAGGCCCGCAACAGCAACCGGTGTGCCCTCATCGTTGAATATGACGAGCTGGCTCACCGGTATGCGTACGGGCTTTCCTTCGCTGATCAGTTCGACAATCACGCAGCACCGTTCCTACCGCCCCTTCGGAGCATCATGATCGCCGAGGCCTTATTGGACGCCTGCCCCAGGCTCGACGTATCCACGGAGTTGAAGCCGGTGCGGTCATGTAACACCGAACCCATTTTTTCAGGTCCGGCGGGGGTTGCTGCGCCCATCGCTTCGATGGGTTGGGGTGGCTGGATGGCGGAAGGGTCGCCGCCGCCTGCGGCACCACCGCCTACGGAGGGATCGCCGCCGGCGGCCATCGCGTTGAGCTTCTCGGGCGTGGCCGTCATGTCCTGGGCGGGTATCTGGATGCCGAGACCGTCGACGATCTTGGCAAGCATGTTCTTGATCTGCATGATCTCGACGTTGACGTCGATCTTGGGCTTGAGCCCTTCGGCGCCGGGCGCGGCACCGGGCATAGGCGGGGGCATCGGCGGCGGCGGGGGCATCCCGCCCATCATCGCCGGGTCCATCGGAGGCGCACCGCCCGGGGGCATTCCGCCGGCCATCGGGTCGCCGCCGGGCGGCATTCCACCGGCCATCGGGTCACCACCCGGAGGCATTCCGCCGCCCTGCATCGTCGCCGGGTCCACGAAGCCCTGCTTGTCTTGGGCGAGCTTGACCTGGTCCATGTAGCCGTTGAGAGCGTGCAGGGCGATGTTGCTCAGCTCTTGATTCGGCAGGCCGTAGTCGGTGCTCATTTTGGAATCCCTTCCATGGTAATCGCCCCAGTGTACCCGGCGTAGAGGTATTAGTCCAGGATCTGAACCCTGTCGTCAATCCTAATTTCCCCACGACGGTACGCAGCAACGGCTTCCGCTTGACTGCCGAACGTGCGAACGGGTCGCTCGCTCTCGCCCTTAGTCGCTTCGTACAGCCCTCCAATATACTCCTGTCCCGGCTTATGAACAGGAGTTTTGAAGTCCGACGGGCTTAATAGTTGTCGAGACGGCAGCATACGGGACAGGGCTTCCTTCCGCGCTTCCTCGTCCGTGGGCACGTGATAGTTCATCGCGTCCCCGTCGAAGTCGGCGTTGAAGCCACCCACGATCAACGGGCTGACCTGCAAGGTGCTGCCCTTCGTAAGCCTGGGCTTGAAGGCCAGGATGCCATATCGATGAAGCACCGGCGCCCGATTGATGATGACCGGGCGACTCTCCATCTCTTCGAGAAGAACCTCCCGGGCCAATGGGGTTTTATCCTTCACCTGCCTCATGGCCTGGGTCAACGGCATGCCCTTCCGCTTGAGCCGCCGAATAAGAAAGCGTTGGTACACCTCGAACGCTCGATCCTCCGGGAGGCCAACGCTGTCCATGTCCAGGTCGGGGTTGGGCGTGATTACCGCCCGACCGACGTTGTCCACCGTGGAGCTGATAAGCTTGCGTTGTAAGGTCCCATATTTTGGACTTGACCCAAAGACGCTCTTAAGGATGCCCCGAACGTTCTTCTCCTTGGACTCCTGAGTGATCGGGTCGCCCAGGCCGGTCACAGCCCTGAAGGCGTGGTAGACCGCCAGGCGTTCGTCGCCAACATCATCGCCGAGGGCTCCCCGCATCTCGACAAGATTGTTGTTGGCCTCGATCAGCTCCTTATACAGGAAGTTCGGATCGGCCACGAGCGGGATGTCCTTCTCGCCGATCACGTTCACCGGGCGGAACTGCGGTGGAAGGACCGGCGCCCGCTTGAGCATCCACTGTCGTGGGTGGAGCTTCAGCCTCTCGGCGCTCTTAAGGTAGCCGAGCTTCCTGACCGCCTTGTCCTTGTCGCCCTTCGTCCCGTTCTTGATCTGGCCCTGGGCGAGGAGGATCTCCCGCTTGAGGTTCATCTTGTCCAGGGCCTCGGCGATCGCCGTGGTGCCCTTACCGTGCCCCTCCAACTCTTCCTTGCCCGCGATGATGTCCTCGAACTTTTTCTTCGTCAGACCGAGCACACGACGGATCGGCTCTTCCATGACTGGGTTGGGCATGGGCTCGGCCAGTTTGATCGCCGACCACCGGTTGCCGTGATGGCCGCCGGTGGTCGTCGGGTCGAACAGACCGCCCGGAATGGGCTTGAGTTCCTCGCCGAAGCTAACCGTGGCGCCCGTCCGCACGTTCCGATCGCCGGCCAACTCGTCCACGTCGTCGTCGGTCAGGGCCATGATGTGCGTCTGACTGCCGTCACGAACGACGTTGATGCCGGCGCCCTTCAGCTCGTTAACGAACTTCTCATAGACCAACGGGATCTTCGGCTCTCGGGGAGTGTGTCCCTGCATGAACTGGAGCCAATAGTCCTCGTTCTTCTGTCCGCGAACAGCCGCAGCATCCCGGACGACCTCGGTGGCGCCGTGACTAAGTAGGGCATTAACATCGAGCAAGGACACTCTCTTACTACCTGTCTCGCCGCCCTTAGCGGGCGTGTCTTCGCTGGTGTACCCTCCAGATCCTCGCCCTTGGCCCTTCGATTCGGCAGTATGGTGAAGCTTCATAAAGAAGCGGTAGCCCGTATTTATGCCAGGGATCTTCGTGTCGTTGGACGGGTCGATGATGTCCTCGGTGTCACTCAGCCCCGCCTTGGCAAGTTGCTCGATCGCCCACTCGGTCATGTCCTCGATGTTTTCGTCGAAGTCCTCGACCTTGACCGGCCGGCCGCGGTGTTTGGCCAGCTTACCCAACGCTGCCTCAACGAGCTGCGCTGGGTTCGTACGACTGATCACGCCCAAAGGGTTGAGAAGCACCTCGTAAGGCTCGCCCGCCTTATCGTGCGGCATCTGATGATTGGGGATGATCGCGGCTATGACTCCTTTGTCGCCTAGTTAACCGTACCGGCCGCTGTTCAGCGACCAGTACGTTTTGTCCTCTCTTTTGCAATAAACGATGTGATTAGGGACCGTAATGCAGTGAACCTTTCCGTCGTACTGTACGACTTTTTCCTCAACGCTCTCGTACTGAGCTACGCGGGATTTTTTCCACCACGGCCGAAGATGGCGACGGTTAACTCTCCCGCGCCAATGCGGTTTCTTTTGAAAGTTGTCGGTGCGATCCACGCTCTTCAGTGTCACGCACCAGCCTAACTTCAAGCAGATTACTTGCATATCCTCGGCAAGGCGGTAACTCGAAGAGCTGAACTCGTGACACGCTCCACGATGCCCGTCACCGTCCATGTAGGCGTCGAACAAAATCAGCAATTGCCGCGGACAAAGCTCTTGAGCATAACCCGGCACATATTTCGAGTATGTGTCGCCCAACGGTTCCAGGATCCCGTATAGCTGCTTACTGTTGATCTCGAAACGTTTTTCCGCGTCTCTGTACGTGTAACGCAACCCGATCCGTAAGAGCGTATCTTCGATCTTCTCCCAAGCCAGAGACGACTTGAACTGGCTGATCTGCGTCTGGTAGCCGCCGGAAGTTGTCCGCGTCACGCGGCCCTCTGCAAGGTAATAGCCCAGAAATTCTAACCAATCATCCATAGGCAATTCAGCCGGCAGCGTATTGTCCCGCGAGTTGTGCGCGATATACTCCGAGAATGTCATCCACGTCCGCTCTGTCCCGCGCCACGTGCAATCTTTTTTGAACCGCCATTCACCTTTAGAGTTATAGAACTCTCCCGCAGTCACCGCCCGATACTTCTCGCCAGGCCGCGCCACCCACAACCGGTGTTCCATCGTCACCAGCATGTTAAGATGCTTAGTGTTCAGATAGTACATATCGCCAGCGTGGTCGAAATTGTGGATGTGTGTCGGGTAGTGATACTCCAGCTCCCCAGTCTCAGCATTTAGCGTTGCCAGTTCGTCGTCCGCAGTAATCTCGGCAACTGGTTTCCACCCGGAACGAGTCAGCAAACTCGTTGCCGGGTCATAACACATCTTGTCCCCGACACGCATCTCCTGCCGCGACTTCACCAAGACGACTGGGCCCCTCTTAGACTGCACCACGTCGGTCACGACTCCCACGTCGTGATGCTTCCAGGTGACCGTCTTGTCCAAGAAGCCGGCCTGCCTCTTCTTATGAACCTTGTTCAACGCCCGACCACGTTGCTCGGCAGCGAGGATCAGCGGGTCGCCGTAGTTGACTTCCGTGCCAACCTTGACCAGGCCGTCGTCGTCGAGGTTTAGAAGCGTGTCCCGATCATACTTGCCCGGGAACAGCGAGATGTAATTGTTCTTGCCAGTGCGCGTGTTCTCGTTCGTCGAAAGGTCGTGCTGGTACATGTGCTCGCTAGTCAAACGCTTGGCCATGCCCTCGGAGATGACGATGGCGTCCTCAAAGTTCTTCCCGCCCCACGGGACGTAGGCGACACGAGCGTTCAACCCGAGAGCTGTCGAGCCTTCCTGGTCCGTATAGTTCGACCGGGCGAGTAGGTCGCCGGCGGCGAAGCGTTGCCCGGGCTTCACCGTCGCCGTCTGGTGGATGTAGGTTTTTCTGTTGTGCGGATGATTGTTGTACAGCTCGACCTCTTCGCGGCTCCCGTCGTCATACTGGACGATAATCCTGTCGTCGTCCGTCGCCAGGACCCGCCCGCCTTTGTCCGCCCGTTCGGCTCCCATGTGCTTGCCGTACTCGTCCTCGAACGACGTGGTCCCGCCGCTGCCAGGAACACCGGACTGCACGAGCGGCGCCTCGGGCTCAGTCAGTGGCAGAGCCTGGGTGAGCATCCGACTGGCCATGGCCACCCGCTGGCCCTTGACCATGCTCTTGAGTGGCACCATATTGCCCAACGGGCTGAAGGCGTTCTCGAACGCGGGCAGTTCCAGGTCAACCTCGTCACGAAGCACCCACTGGATTCGCCCCCTTCGCATGGCCGGGACACGAACCAACGGGACTTCCTTGAAGTCCTTCAAGGCTTGAAGCGTCTGTGCGTCCTGGGCCGTCGGCCGCCCTTCCTTCGTTCGTTGCAACGCAGCGGCGGCCGACGCGAGCATCCCGGCCGGCGGGCGCGATGTCTGGCGTAGCGCCCCAGGGAACGTGACAACTTGGTCGGCCATCTGCTGTGGGGTGCGCCAGACGTCCTTCCCAGTCTTCAGGTCCCGGAACAGAGAGTACATCTTCCCGTTTTTGCCCTTACGGGCGTTACGCGCTATGTGGACGTCCACACCGACACGGAAGCTGTTACCGCACCAGATTCCACAGCTCTCATTTCGACGAACATACAGCAGACCGCCAGGAACAGAAGCGCAGTAAACACGCCCGTTGTAATTCTCAACGTAGTAATCGCTGTCTTTTGTCGCATGACCACGACTAACACATCGCTGCGTGCGTACGTGAATGTGCACGATCCAGCAGCCTAGATATCGTTCTTCTCTTTCGTCTTTCTCGAAGACAACCCGAGAAGACACACCTAAATCAAATAGCAATCGATGTACGTCATAAGCCAAACGACGGCTCGAAGAACAATATTGTGTTAATTCTCCTGCGCGCCCTCCCTTGACTGCCCTTCTCCCGTCACCGAGCAGTAATCCTTCAAGCAAAGCCCTTCTCGCCTCCTCAGGCCAATCGAAACAAACTTCCGGGATAAACTTTCCGTCGCATTTACCGAAAGGTAAAGCCCACTCGTACAAGTGCCGACGACTTATCGCCATGCCCTTCTTACGATTGCAGAACGACCATTCAAAAGGCAAGCGATCTAATAGCGCGTACAACCGCCGACAGTTTTCCGGGTTCGCGTCAGGGTCTTGCGTCAACATAATTTTGTACGACTGTCTACTCTCGCTAACTGCTAGGTTGCCTTCTGAAAGATACCACCCAACAAACTCTGCCCAATCGCAAAGGTCTGTGTCGTCTAGGTCCACTGGTTTGCTATTGTTCGACCGAGATTCAAACGGAGGTAACCCACGATCTGTACTGTAACTCTCGTACGAAGCATGCCCCCCACAACGAAGAATACGCACATGCGCCTCGTGCGTTTGCTCCGCCGTCTCAATACGCCAATGCGGTGTATCGTAACCGCGACGAACGTGCATACGGTGATCAGGAGTTACTAGATAGTCGACTAAAGATGTTTTTGCTCCGAACATCTGTCCTTCGTATCGGTATGAAACTAACTTGTCTGCGTAATGGTATTCCAACTTACCGTCCACCAGACAAGCAAGTTGGTCCTCTTCTCTGACTACGGGCCAAGGCTTCCACCCTTGCCTGGTCATGACTTCGGTAATTTCGTCGTAGCACTCCGGTGTTCTCAAAGGATCCATAAACCCGAGATGACTCGGTTGAACTCCCCTTGCTTCATCCGGGACCGCCTGTAAACTTCCGATTCCACCTTCGCCCATGCGACTGATCTGCGTTTGCTTGTCAAAAATTTCCGCGGGATTAATTTCTTCCAAACTTTGTCCGAGACCGGACTCCAACATGGCCGCGTCGATCTGATCCTGAAGGGCGGAGCTGGGCATGCTCTGAAGGTTGCCTCGGAGCGAGGCCTTCCACATCAGCTGCCGACGTAGGCCGCCACGGTCCTTACGTAGGCGCTCAGCAATGAGGTCCTCGGGCCCCAGGAACGTCTGATAGGCCAGGTGGTCTCGGTCGTCGACCTCGGCTTCTTTCCTGCCCACGGCCAGAAGTTTTTTGGTCGTGGCCATGATGGCTTCGAGGCTGAGATTCTCGTAGGGCACGCCTAGGGTACGCCCGGTCACCTCGGGATCCAACTCCATCTTCTGGTACGCCTCAACAAGTTCCTTCACGCCGCCTTCGCGCCCGCGGAGCAGTTTTTCTTGAAGTTTTTTTAGAGCGCCTGAGTCGTTCTTCTGGTAATTGGCGGCGTGGATCTCCGGTCCCCAGGCTTCTCGGAGATCTTTGTCAGTCGCGCCCATGGCACGGACGAGGGGCATGAGCGGGATCTTAGCTTGACCCATACGGATGTAAAACACCCCTTGGGCCGGGTCGATGAAGTACCGATGACTCGGACCATTCGCCAGTACGTTGGCGTGCGCTTCAAGCTCGCCATTGTCTTTCTCCCGCACAAAGATGCCGGCACGAAGACGTTGCTGATTCTTGATCGCGTACTCGTTACCGTTATGAACGAAGGTGCCACTATGCGTTACGTAAGGCGCACGGGCGACGACTTGGTCCCGTTGGTCCACCACCTCGCCGGTCTCGTTGTCCGTTAGCTGCCAGGTGCCACGCAAACGGCGGCCCATGCTTCGACCGGCCAGGACAGCTTCTTTGCGTTGGCGCTTGGAGAAATTCTCTGGGTCACCCCAAACGGGGTTGATAAGGCGAAGGGTGTGCATCTTCCCGACCGACGGCTGCATCTCGCTGGCCGCCTCGAAGACCCTGTCGTAAATCGCCCGCCGCGTGGCGTTGACGTCGCCGAACTCCCGCATCTCCGGCTCTTCTTCTTCGACCGGCGGAACGATCGGAGCGGACGGCGAGTCAAGGATCGAGTTGGCGGGCCCGTCCCCAAATAAATTGTTGGATAGATTCGGCATCTACGGTTAGCCCTCGACTACAGGGCGCCCGTGGGAGCCTTCGGAGGCGCGAAACTCGAAAACTCGATCCGCGGGGGCTGCTTCTCAAACCTCTGACGCTCCCGCTCCTCCTTGGCCTTTTCCAGGAGCGCACGACGCTGTCGCTTCTTGGCCGCGTTGTACATCAGTACGCCGCCCAAGAGACCGGTGCCGCCGGCGTACAGACCGTAGTAGTCCAGGACTGTGCCGAGAGCGTTCCCGGTGGGTGTACCTTCCTGCGCCTTCTTCTCCAACGCAGCACACTTCACCGACAAGGTGTCGAACAGAAGATCCAGGTCCTCGCCCAGGGTGTTGTCGGCCGAAGCCTTCTTTCCCCGACTGTGTCGGCTGACCAACGCCTGCTGGAAATCTTCCCGGGCCTTTTCGAGATCGTCTTCTTGAGCCTGCATCCGTCGCCTGTCCAAAAGCATATCCATCAGCTTCCAACCGCCGTACGCGCCGCCAGCACCCGCGCCCACAGTGCCGGCCAGGTAATAAGGGATGCCGGTCTTGCTCTGCGACTTCTCGCCCTTGAGCAAGTCCGCGAAGTAACCGGCTTGCTTCGCAACCGCCAGAGGCGCGTCTCCGCCTTCGACAGCGGGAGGCCCCATCGGGGGAGCTGTCGGCGTTGCGTGGGGAAGCGACGGGGCCAGAACACCGCTCTCCGACGGGAGCATCTCGACGGGCGGGGCTCCGGCAATCTTCTCTTCTTCTTCCTCGACCGGGAACCCCGTCTCGATCCGACCGACAGGACGCACTTCCTCGGGCCCACGACGTCGGTTGACCAGATTGAACAAGCCGTACAGACCGCGGGCGCCCGCACCGACACCGAAGCCTGCGAGTCCCATGTTCGCGATGTCACGAAGGGCCAGGGCCCGTGTGACTTCGTTAGGAGTGGGTTGCTGCGCCTTCTTGACCAGGGAACTGATAAGGGAGTTGGAGTTGTTCATTGGGTAGTCCCGCCTGGGGGTTCTGTACCTGCGCTGCTTCCGGGTGCCCGTCTTCCATGTACCACTGGACCCATTCGAGGTAGACCATCCAGAGGCCTTCTGCCGCGTTGTACTGCCGATCGACGTGTAGGATCTGCCCCCACCCGCCGTTAACGACCTTCGTCATGACCTCCTGATAGGCCGCGATCTCGTCCGGCTGATTCGGCGAGATCTTAAAGATCCTAACTTGCGGATCGCCGACTCGAACGACCCGCTGGTCGTACTCCTCTTCCTGTAGCATCGGCGGCGTGCCCCGAAACGGGGCACCGTCTACGCCTGCTCGCTGCCAGGAGAGCTTTCCCCTCCCGTTTCCCTCGGTCTCGTTCATAAACCGAACGAGGCTAGTTGGATCGTGCATTCGTCACCTACATTGCGACGTTCTGTAACGCCACTTGGCGCCGGCGGCGAAGTCGTTTCGCCTGCCGACGGAGTTCGTCAATGACCTCCTGTCGCTTGACTTCTTCAACATCCGCATCGTCCACGTCCCCGGCTCGTGCTGCCGCGTATCCCAGGCCCGCGCCGATGACCGGCGGGGCCGCCGCCAGACCCGCAAGCGTCCAGCCGCCGATGTCACCCGCCAGGTCGAAGAGGCCGCCGGCCTGCTTCTCGGTCGGCGTGTCCAGCTCGTCCAGAGCCTTTTTCACCGTCTCGTGAATCTCTTCGGGCGTGGTGATGCCGGACTCGATACAACGCGAGAGGAAAGCAAACTTGAAGTTTTCTCTGGGCGTTAGCATCCGTGCCTCCTAGAACACAGCGTTCGTTCCCGGCATGCAGACGGTCTTCCGCCGGCGCTTGGCGTCACGTACGGCTGAAGCATCCGAGGGCATTCCCTGCGCCTGGGCCCGCTTGAGCAGTTCGACCATCTGCTCGATCCACCGCATGTGTCGATCGACCTCGTCCGAGTAGAAGAGCTTCTGCCCAGACGAGTGGACATCCTCCAGGGAGTTCTTGACCATGTCGTTGATGCCACGAAGGCGTTGCAACGTGATCCGCACGGACTGCGTACCGTAATCCCCGGTGTCCCGGTCCTCCCAATGGACCATGCCTCGCTCAGCCCAGTACCGGTGCTGGTTGAAGTTGACCACGTCACCCTGACCTATCAACGGAATCGCCATCTTTCGCCTCCGGGACCAATCATTCTACTGGCCAAACAGCTTCGGCACTACCGATTTTACTATGCCCAGGTACATACCGGTGTCCTTCAAAGTTTGTTGCGGGCCCGCAGGCATGCCAGTCAGCATCCCAAGCGCGGAGCCCACCAAGGCTCCTGAGACGTAACCCACGCCCATGTGAGCAGCCAAGCCGGCCATCTGCATGGGCGTCACCCAGCCCGACTCGTCCCTACCGCCGGGCATCTGCTGAGCGGCATGAACGGCTCCCATGGTCATCGCGGCCGTGCCTGGCTTGGCACCCACGTCCCAGAGCGCGTTGCCCAGGGTGTCCACGTTAATGTCCAAAGGACCGCGAGGGCGCTGCGGAGCATACGAGCCGCCGAACGTGTCCAGAAACGCGTGCTTGACTAGGAAGGTCGATTCGCCGTCGAGGGCCCGTTGGTCGGCCATCATGTCGTAGGCTAGCTTATCAACTGCAGCCTGGTATTGCTTGCCCAGCTCGATCACCAAGCTGTCATTGGCCGCGGAGTACGCGCTCCCGATCTTGCCCGCCTCCTCGAACGCCTTCTGCTCGTTCGCCTCACGTTGGGCTGGATCGAAGCTATGCGCGGGGACGTTGATCGAAGTGCCTGTCGTCGGGTGCTTGGGCACGTTCTGGAGTGTCGATGCGTTGAAGGGCTTGCCGCCCGCAACGTTCCAGGCCCCGTACATCGCGCCCGGGACCGCACCAGCCAGGCCACCTACGAGAGCCAAGGTCCTTCTGAGTCGCCCCTTCTTCCACTTCTCGGGCATGAGCTTCTCGCCCAGCCAGCCCGCCCCGTAGCCCAAGCCGGCGCCCAGAAGTCCTGTCGTCGCCATGGCCGCGACCGGGCTCGCCGTGTTGGGGATCCCGCCGGGATACTTGCCAGGGAGGAAGTTGAGGTATTGCAGGGTCTTATTGACCCAAGGGCTGCCGGCCACCTTGACCCAGTCGCCCGAAGAGACCTGCTCGATCGTCAGGATCTCTCCTTGGACTGGGCCGACACGGGCGGCAGCTTTCTTGCAGGTGGCAAAGTCTACGACCCTACTCTCAACGGCGGTGAAGGGGACGTAGATGCCGTGACAGGCGGCACCGGGATTGTAGTAATAGCCGCAGGGTGCCGCGGTGTACATGCCGGACGCGGCTTCTTTGATCGCCATGGCGGGTTCGAGACAGTCCTCGAACATCTGGTCGATGATGTCAGTGACGCAGTCCCAGCCCGCTTCCTTGTACTGGGCTGCCAGCTCCTCAACTGTGGGTAGAGTGGCAGTCGTCACGACGCTCTCCGTGGTAGTGGCGGGAGTGGGTCTTCTTCTGGCGTTCTTCTTCGTTGTCTTCTTCTAAGCCTGAGGTCCATGCTTCTGGAGTAGTTGCCAACCATTCCCGCCGTCAGAATTTTAGCGTATTGAGTGGGAAGCACCAATGGCTTTCTTCTGCGTGGGCCCGGCCTCGTCGACCGGCAGGATCCCGTTGCCCACACGAATACCCTGCCCCTCGCCGAGCCATTGCTCGCGTCGAATGTGAATAGCTTCCGAAACGTACTTGCCACGGAAGCGTGGGAAAGCTGACAGCCTCTGGATGGTAAGGCCAAAAACCTGCCCGCCAGGCGCTCGGCAGACCGAGACGATCCGTCCCACCCCGCTGCCAGGAGACTTGGTGCGAAGGTCCAGGTCTGTCCGGTAATAGATGGTCCGGCCTTCCAGCCAGTCTGCCTTCTTACGTTTGCGTCGGTGCCTGCTCATGCGAAGGATACTCCCGCGCCAATGCCCTTTAGGTCCGTCCCGCCCACGTCGAGGTCAGCGTCCCCTTCGTCGCCATCGACCTTGAGGGTCGCAACCCCCTTAGAGCCCGTCGTGCCGGTGATGTGTCTGTCCTGATCATACAGCTCGTCGCAGGTGCTACCCGGCTCGATCACGTCCTCGGACGTTTTCTCGACACTTTCTCGACGGTTGCTTAGTTCCTCGATAGCCTCAGCGTAGTCGTAGCCGTCCTGCTCCAACACGTGAGCCGTGGCGATCGCCAGCTCCAACGCGTCCCGCTCGGTGCCGTCGTCCGTCTCCAAGACCTCCAGCTTGTCCCGGTTGATCTTTTCGTCCTGAACCACCGTAGTCACTAGCGTCCAGGCCCCACGGGCAAGAATACTATGGCAGTGGACGACAACGAAAGGCTTGAAATCGACCAGGACATACCGCCAGTCCTTACCATCCAGTTCCCCCTTGTCTGGGGTGGCCGACGGGTAGTTGTACCAGCCGGGGCTCTCGACGGCGACGGCGTCGGAAAGCTCGACAATTGCTCGACAAAGGTCGACAACACCCTCCCAGTCCGGGCCGTCGTAGCTACGTTGGCGTGCCCAGTGGCCCAAGGCCGCCCGCACGATCTCCGTCTGAGGGCTAAGAAAAAGATCGGTTTCTTCGGCCTCGATGTCCGCTGCCTCCTTGGGCAGCGGCTTCAAGGCGTGCTCCACCTCCAAGTCGCTCGGCGTGGTGCCGTTCATCAGGACCCGGCCGTCAGGCATGTCCAGGGCTTTGTACTCTTTGTGGTAGTTAGAGCTGGCCAGGAGTTCCTGCCCCTCGGTCATGTCCTCCAGGGCATAGAGTTCAAAAGTACTTTTTGAATCTTTGCGAAGGCCGGTGTTGGGGGACTGGTCCGGCTTGCCGTAGTTGAGGTTCCGGCCGAGGCGTGTCTGGTACAGCTTCTCCCGCTCGAACTCGTCCTTCCCACGGACCTTCATCGCCGTGCCAAGCGAGTCGCCCTTCTTGAGATCCCGGGCGGCGAACACCCCGTTACCATGTATGGACGACTTGGCAACTTCATAGGCCTGAGCTTCTTCTGCCTTCTTTTCGCGTTGACCCACTTTTTTGGCAATGTTCTTCCAGGATGTTCTGGCGTCGACTCCCCGGTCGTCGATGTAAACGTCGGCCAGAACTTTATCTGAGGCTCCCTCGGGTTGGTCTGGATTTCGATTGATATAGTCGAAGGGTATCTCGTGTCGTCCGAGCCATTCTCGTACCAGACTATCGTTTCCTCTGACCGTGAAAATGATGATCCGGTATCCGCGGTCGTGGAACTGTCGCATCCATTTACGAGCGCCTGGCCGGGGATCAGGAATGGAATCATCGTCGTAGGTCTCGAAGTGTTTCGCCAAGGTGCCGTCCAGATCCACAGCGATCGTGAACGGCGGCGGGGGTTTATCGTGCCAGGACGGGCCTTTCTTGCCGGAAGCCCACACGCGGATCCATCCTTTGCTCTTCGCCGGCGCGGACTCGTGCTCAACTTCAACTTCGCTCACGCCCTTGATCTTATTGAACTTGGCTACCCAGGGATCGACAACATCGTGATCGTGCCAGTCGCCGACCATGAACCAAACCTGCTTGTCCTCTGGGTGGAAGAACGTCGTACCGTACCCACCCTCTAAGTCAACGCTCTTGGCCAGGTCCAGTAGGCCGGCCGGCAGCACAGACTTCGCTGCGGGCTTCTTGTCCGCTGCGTGCTTCAACCACGAGTCGTCGTGCCACTTTGGTCCTCCTTTAACGGCCGCCCAAACACGTATCCAGCCCTTACCATACGACGGGAGCCCCTCATGCTCGTACTGCACTTCCGACACACCCTTGACTTTCTTCAACTTGGCGAGGGCGGGCTTTATCACATCGTCGCCGTGCCAGTCACCCACCTCGAACCAGACCTTCTTGTCCTCAGGGTGAAAGTACGTAAAGCCGTAGCCGTCGTCCGTCATGACTTCCTTGGCCACAGCCAACAGACCGGCCGGCAGCAGGGACTTGGCCGAAGGGCGCTTGTCGTCCGCTGCATGCTTCTCGATCGGCCGGGCACAGACCTGGCACCAACGATCCTCCGGGCGAGCCTGAGCTGCCCGGGACATGACAGACTCCTCGAACTCGTGGGGAGCGTCGGCGATCTCGTCAATGTCCCGTGCTGCTTTGAACTGAATGACGGTCATTCGCTGGCGGAACAGGACTCGTGATGCGCCTTTCCCTTTCCTGTTCTCAGGCGCGGCGAAGAAGCCCTCGCGGATCGGCTTGCTAGTATCCTGGTTTTCCAACCACCACTTGAACTGCTCCATCGTCATAGCCGTGGCGCTGCCCAGCCCCTTCCACCCCTTGTCGTAGTTCTTGAGATAGCAGGCCTTGGCCTTAGCCACGCTCGTGTAACCTAACATCGCTTTTATCTCGTCGAACTTTTTGGTCTTTGGGTCCACCTGGTTGATCACCACCACGAACTCGGAATGCGGCTCGTCACCGACGAACACGTCGATAGGGTCGCTGTCGGCGCCCTCCGTACTCTCAATGTAGCCATAATGAGCATACATTTTATTCGTCCACTTCTTACCGTCCTCACCCACGCCAGAGCGCGTCGAGCCCTTGGGGTTCTCGATCGCCAGGCGGAGGCCGTGGAAGCTGAACCGCCCCTTACGGTAGCGGCCCGACTCCTTCTCTTTCTCTGTGGGATTGGTTTTGGCCTTACCGGCCCGGACGGCTATGCGCTTACGCATTTCCGTGTTGGTCTCGGCCTCTTTCTCGATTGGCAGGCTCAAGTCTCTTATTGCGTCGTACTGGTCATCTGGTTTGGAAAGGAGTCCAGACATGCTTGTCTACTCCCCCTTAGAAACCTTGTT
>SDBT01007485.1_pt1 | contig 17956 bp, 14 predicted proteins | sample 2277101 | NCBI WGS metagenome assembly SDBT01 (sample SAMN10404973, study PRJNA504765) | marine sediment metagenome | isolation source: marine sediment core GS10_PC15, 103 cmbsf | place: Arctic Ocean: Southern Knipovich Ridge | collected 2010 | reverse complement strand
TGATATGGACCCGATTATGGAGGTGGCTAAGAAACATAATCTTGCGGTGATTGAGGATGCCGCCCAGTCGATTACGAGCACCTATAAAGGTAAAAAGGCAGGCAGTATCGGGACGGTTGGCTGCTTTAGCTTCTTTCCGAGCAAAAACCTCGGCGGGATTGGGGACGGCGGTATGATTGTTACCAATGATGAGCAGCTTTATAACCGTTTGTTTATTATGCGCAATCACGGCAGCAAGCCGAAATATTATCATAAATATGTTGGTGGTAATTTCCGTTTTGACCCGATACAGGCGGCGGCGCTTTTAGTTAAGCTGCCACATTTGAACGACTGGTCACAGGCTCGGCGTCACAACGCGGCTTATTACGATGAAAAATTTGAAGGAACAATTGTAAAGACCCCTTATATCAGTCCTGATTGTGTAACCATTTATAATCAGTACTGTATTCGTGTACCGAGGCGCGAGGAGCTTATCGCCCATTTGAAGAAAAACAATATCGGCTGCGAGATATATTATCCTGTGCCAATGCATCTGCAGGAGTGTTTTGCCTATCTGGGATATAAACGGGGTGATTTTCCACAGGCTGAAAAGGCGGCAGACGACGTTATGGCAATTCCTGTGTATCCGGAACTTACTGATGAAATGAAAGATTACGTAGCTGAGACAATACTGGCATTTTTGGAATAGAAGCTATTGAAATCTTGTCGATATAAAGGTAACAGAAATTGTAATTTCAAGTTGCACCCAAGGGTGACGAAGTCTAAATGGAATTGATTTGTGATTGTTAATAATTGTGTTATTTTCTACGAAATCAGCGTCAGAAATAAAAAATGCCAAAGTTTCCAAAAATTGCCGTCAACAAAGCCAGCGACGGTGAACCGAGCAATACCGCTATGGTGGTGTTGTAAAGATTAAGAATGCCTACAGTGCAGAAAGAAATCTCTGCGCTGTGGGTTGTTTTTTGTAAAGCCTTATGATTCTTAAGCATAAAATATTTTTAATGGTCTTATTAGCTTTTTGCGTTATTTGTTGCAGGGCAATTGCTTTTGGTAAGGAACCTACACAAAAGGCAAGTAGCAATTTTCCTACATGGATTGCTAGGGAAAAAATCCGCGCAGGATACTTATATGCAAAGGATGATACTAAATATGCTGCTTTAATGCGGTCTCATGGATTAAATACTGTAATAGTAAAAGGGCAGTTCCAGTTCAAAGAAAGATTTGCTGATACATTAGAAGATTGCCGTCAGTGGGCTCGAGTGGGTAAAAAGGAAAAATTACACGTATTCATTGCATATAATTGGCAGCCTGCCCCAAAATCCTGGTCGCGAAGGGGATATCCATACAGACCGCTCGTATACTCTGATGGGAGTACAGGTGTTGCTCCGTGTCCCAGGGACAATAAATTTTGGGTGGGCTATCTGATAGTATTAGGTAAAGTTGCAGCAGATTTATCACTTGAACCGGATTTGCAGATTGACGGAATATTTTTAGATTGTGAACTTTATGGCAACCGTGAGAGGGGCCACAAGGGTTATGGGCCAGAGACTTGTTTTTGCGATGACTGTTTTTCAAGTTTTTTTCTAAAAAGAGGTGTTTCAGGACCGAACCTGCCAGCAGTTGAAAAAACTGACCGTGCACAGTGGCTCAAGAAAAAGAAATTGATAAATGCTTATTCTACTTTTCTTGCGGGGGATGTTAAAGCACTGGCGAGCAACTTTGAGCGTGAGATTCACAAGATTAATCCAAGTTTTTTTATAGGAATGTATCCGACCCCAACTAACTGGGTATTAAAGTCAATATCGCGTGGTTTTGGAACAGTTGATTTTCCTATGATTATTTTTGCGACCGATACTTATGAAGGCGGCGGGCATAAGAGTATTCCTGATGAGCCGGCAGAATTCTATAGAAATTCTGGAATTCACGGTCTTTATGCTGCTGGCTTTATTTTAGGTTGTTACGACAACAGCCGACTTGAGGTTAGTCTGTACACCGCAGCGGAAAAATGCGGCGGATATTGGCTTTGGAAAATGCCAATGCTTTGGGAAAATAAAGATCCGAGATTCCAGATAAGCCCGGATACCCCACAACAATATTGGCGGTCGATTGGCAGAGCAAACAACGATATTAATACGCTCATTGGCGAAACAGGTGCTTCGATGGACAAAATGAATATGTTGCAGAGATGGAGGTTGCTAAACCCTAAAGCAGCAGGACCGGAGAAAGGAGAGAGTAGACTTCCAAGGGTAAATTTTCGGGGCAAACAGGACTTCCTGTTTTATGCTGACAAACAGCTGGAAGCTCATATTAAACTGCTATTTAAGAGGTTGGCTGTATATGCTGACAATCTCGAGTATAAGGTCATTTCACCCGAGGGACGGACTATATTAATTAAAGAAGTGTCTAAGCAAGGGCCAATTGAAATAAACTTCAAATCACCAGTAACCGGTGTTTACCTATTAAGGGTGAATGTCGGACGATGTATGTTTAGAGTGGAATCAAGTAACAACCCCATCGCAGCCTTGGATTCTTCGGGATTTAATACGATTTTGCGTGTTGAGCCAGTATATTTTTATATCGGTTCGGGAAGCGAAAAGGTTGTTATTGTCGGAGAGGGCACAAGTAATGAAACTTTCCGTCTTACGACCCAAGCCCCTAAAGGTCAAAAGTTGTCAGTTGAGTCAAGTCCGGAAAGAAGAGGTCTTCGGGTTGAGATAGATGGAAATACTGTCCAAAAGGGCATCTGGAGTCTGAAGATTAGCAAAGCTTCTAAAGGGAATCTTGAGGATGCTTATTTTAATTTTGTTGGCCTCAGAAATATGTGCCTTGCATACAGGCCGGAATGGATTTTTGTACAGGATTGATTTTATCGTTTGGAATACGATATACTTTCAGAAACCGCTTTAAATGAATTGAGGAATGTTTGATGTACAAACCCCTCTCGCTTCGAAAGAATTTCTCCTGGACCTTTGCAGGCAATGTGGTGAACGCGGTTAGTTTGTGGGGTATCATAGCACTGGCAACCAGGTTGGGAGATGCTGCAATAGTTGGGAGGTTTGAGCTAAGCCGGGTCATAGCCATGTCGCTTATGGCAGTTGCGATGCCTTCGCTACGTACTATCCTGGTTACAGATGCTAAGAATGAATATTCGTTTGCAGATTATTTGGGGGCTCGGTTGACATTGACTGTTCTTAGCGTCCTTGGATTTGTAATAGTTGGATGGGGTTGGTACAGTGGCGAGATGGCTTGGGTTATACTACTTTGGGGGCTTGCCAAGAGCATTGACTTTATCAGTGACATTTTCCGTGGTTTGTTCCAAAGGTATGAGTGTATGAACTTGAGCGGTGTAAGTTTGATGATTAAAGGTCCAGCAGCCCTGTTAGGAATGGGGATACTGCTGTGGCTCACCGGTGAGCTTAAATTGGCTATTATAGGGACAATAGTTGTATGGCTGCTGGTCCTTCTGTTATACGATATTCCTCAGGCTCATCGCTTGCTTTCTTATAAATCTGGCACCGATGGGGTACCATACCGGATTTCGCCGCGATTTAATGTAAAAGTGATGCTGCCATTGTTGTGGCTTGCTCTGCCGTTGGCAATAGTTACACTTTTGAGCTCTCTTCAGCAAACTGTGCCACGATTGGTTCTTGAGTCTTACCACGGCGAGGCTGCTCTCGGATATTTTGGTCCGATTGCTTACCCAATAGCAATGGGTACGGTGATTATCTCGGCGATGGCGTTGTCAGCATCTCCGAGATTGGCAAACTATTATGTTAGCAATTTGACAGCGTATTGCCGTTTGATAAGAAAGCTTCTTTTGCTGGGCCTGGTTATGGGCTTGCTATTTACTGCAGCCGTGGTCCTATTTGGCAAGTTTGCACTTGGTGTGCTTTATACTGCCGAATATGCCGAGTATCATACGGATTTTATTATTTTGTCTATTGGTGCAACCGCAACTTTTATGCTCTTCTTTTGTGGGCATGGTCTTACCGCAGCTCGAGCCTTAAAGGTGCAATTGGCTCTGGCAACAGTTTCGTGTTTAGTTATGGTAATAATATCGTATTTGTTGATTCCACGTTATGGTCTTAGAGGTGCTGCAATAACATCTGTTGTGACATTATTTGTGATGTTTGGAGGTTATTTTTGTGTACTTCTATGGGTGATACACAAGCGGCGAAAAGATTTAAACACGGGTGACACGAATAACAGACGATAGCAGAGGTACGTCATAACATTGATGACGAGCCGTCAAATTCATATTTTTGCGACCATTCCGGCTGAAAAACCTTCGAGAAGCAAAGCAGGCAGAAAGCTTGACTTTTCAAGACAGACATGATATTCTATCGGAAATGAGGCTTAGCAGCGTAGTTATGAGCAAGTGGAGAGTATCTGCCAATTAATATTGGTCAAGATACGAATATGAAAATTCATCGTCGATTACCGACACCGCATTTCGAGTTATGGAGTAATTTATGCTGAAAAAAGTTGCCGGCGGCTTGCTATTATTTGGAATTTTGAGCTATGTTGTGGGTGTTGTTACGAAGAACGCGTTTGTTTATATTCTGTGCTTTGCGATGCTGGTTGCAGCCATTTTGTTCGGGCTGCTGGTTTTGGCGATGGACCTTGTTTGGAAGTTGCTACCGACCAATTTGAGGAAGACGTACAAAGGGAAAAGAGGCCGTTTCAATGCAATTATTTTCTTTTCCGTTGCGTTGTTTTGGATTACCCGAGAAATCCTCGATCAGGTCTGGTTATGCAATGCGCCCGGATTTATTGGCTTGCTGGGTAATACGATAACATTTGTTTTTGCAGTGTTTTTGGGGTGGAGTTTAATAAGACGGAGCACGGTAAAAACCATAATTATGGGTGGCGTTGTGTTTATTTTGATCATTGTTCCAGTGTTGTTCTTTAATTCTATCACCTTTAAATCAGGTAAAATTGATACAACCAGCAATATTGAAAAACTTAGTTCGCTGGGATACCTTGAGTGGGTCCCCGCAGGAAAGGACATAGAAAAGAGGGGGGTAGTTCAATACAACGCTGAGTTAGCGTTCGATGGTATAAATATTTATTCGTCGATATCGTTGCCGGAGGCATACTTGGTAGATATGCAGGGAAATGTTGTGCATAAGTGGACCAAAAATATAAAAGGGGGTAATAATTGGCACGATGTACAGTTGTGCCAGAATGGAGATTTGCTGGTGGTCGCAGCGGATCAGATGCTTATTCGGCTGGATTGGGACTCAAACGTTAAGTGGAAGAAAAAGATGCTCGTCCACCATGATGTTTCGGTTGACGAAAACGAGCAGTTATACACAGTAATGAAAGAGTCGGCGTTGCTTTTTTGGCACGGGATTCCCTTTCCCATACTCAGCGACAGTATCACTGTTTTGTCAGCGGAGGGTGAGATCAAGAACAAACTCTGTATTTATGATCTCGTGAAAGAGCAAATACCGCTGCGCAGTATTATCTATCGGACATACAGGTGGCTTCGAAGGTTTGTTATGGCAGGTAATTTGAGGAATTTTATTATGGGCAGAGTCAATGTGTTGACACTAGGCGCTGACCTCCTACATACCAACAGCATCGAAATCATGGATAGAGACATCGAGGGTTTTTGCAGGAAGGGAGACTGGTTAATCTCGATTCGACATTTAGATCTTATTGGTGTTTTAGATCCTAAAAAAGAGGAGCTTGTTTGGGCCTGGGGACCTGGTGAAATGAGCATGCAGCATCATGCGACGCTGTTGAAAAATGGAAATGTATTGGTTTTTGACAATGGTTATGGCAAGGGATTTTCGCGCGCTATTGAGTTGAATCCATTGACCAAAAAGGTTGTTTGGGAGTACAAATCTGACCCTCCGGAGAAATTTTTTTCTCCAAGGCAGAGTAGCTGTCAAAGATTGCCAAATGACAATACGCTCGTTACAGAAGGTGATAGTGGGTATGTTTTCGAAATAACGAAAGAAGGCAGAATTGTGTGGGAGTTCTATAATCCTGCCACGAGACTAGATGACCAAAAAAGAAGAACGATATACCGGATGTTAAGGATTATCGATCCTAAAATAGAGAAGTTGATCAAAAACCGGATATGAAAAATCCGGCACATCACGCAGATTACCAATATTTCATTTTAAGTCCTCCAAAAAAGCTACAATGAATAGAATGTTGGCAAATCTGCAATGAAGAATGCAATGATTGCTCTGGGTGATACCCAGGCGGCGAAAAGAGTTAAACATGGGCGATGCGTGCAATAAGCAATGGAGTGGTACTTGAAATTATATAGATGAAAGGAAGGCTGAGGAATGACATTACTAATCAAGAAGATTCTTCGAAGACTATTCAGCCTTGTAGGCCTCAGAGTAACCCCGATTGGGACAGGAATATTATCAAGAAGTAAATCTATTCTTTCAGAAAAAGACAGGTACAAATGGATTCAAGATATGAATATCAAGACTGTTATTGATATTGGGGCGAATGTTGGTCAATCTGCTTTGGAGTTTCATAAAATATTCCCCGATGCCAAAATATATTCTTTTGAGCCTTTACATGACTGTTTTGTGCAAATGAATGCTAATTTGAGAAATGTGCCGAATTTTAAGTCTTTCAATTTAGCTCTGGGTGAGGAGAAAGAAAAGCTAAACATACATCGCAGTGAATATTCTCTAAGTTCTTCTCTACGCAAAATGGGGAAATTACATAAAGAAGCATTCCCCAAATCAGCAGGTGAGACATTAGAAACTGTTGATGTTGATACTCTTGATAACATCGCACAAGAGCTTGACCTGGAAGATAATATTCTATTAAAGATAGATGTGCAAGGGTACGAAGATAAGGTGTTCAAGGGTGCTATGGATATTTTGAGCCGTATCAAAGTAATTATCATAGAAGCATCGTTTCGTGAATTATACGAAGGTCAACCGCTATTTTACGATATCTATGAACTCTTACATAAACAGGGCTTTGTCTATTCAGGTAGCCGGGGTGGAGATTTGCTAAGTCGGCTTGATGGTGCTCATCTTACGCAGGATAGTATTTTTATTGCTGAGCCGCAAAATTGACAGTAGCTTGGCGGAGGGAAATGTAGAACATGGGAAAATCATTACATAGAATTATTGCCGATGTGAAGTGGAAGGTGAAACCCTACTTGCCCTCAGCCGTTTGGACAATTCTACGAACCGGATGGTTTAGTTTACAAACGGCTTGGATTATTTTACGAGGTGGTTGGATATTTCGCCCTATCATGAAGCATTTTTGGAAACCTAAGAAACTAGTTTTGGGTGATACTAACAGAAGATTCGTTTGCTGGGGTTGGGAAACTGTAGATATTGCTAATGCGGATTACAACGTTAATTTTCGCAATGATGATATTCCTTTTCCAGACAAATCGTGTTCCATTGTTCATACTTCCCACATGATAGAGCATCTTCCTGATGAATCAGCCTCCCATCTGTTTTCCGAGGTCTACAGGGTTTTGAGACCAGGCGGTACCTTTCGAATTGTTTGTCCTGATTTAGATAAGCTGATACAAGCTTATAAGGAGAATGATCTTGCTTTCTTCCTGACACCTTTAGCGCCTTCTCCGAAAGAGGGGATAGGAGGTGGGAAAGAGTCTCTTTTATTGCATAATAACCTGGTACGTACGTTAGCTTGTTATGCTGATGGTAAGGGGCCGATAGTAGAGAAGGAAGTGGTTGACAAGAAGTTCAAAGAGTACGACAAATACGAATTCGCAAAGTGGTGCACCTCACTTTTAGATGTTCAAAATCGTTTAGGAGAAGACCAGGCCTGGGGTCATATAAATGCTTATGATTTTTCCAAGCTGAAGAAAATGTTGGAAGAAGCCGGCTTTGCTAATGTTGTAAGGTCTTCACGAGGACAATCCAGGATTAAAGAGCTTCGCAAATCCCGTCTTGACAGAAAAAGATCGGAATGGATATCTCTGTATGTTGAAGCCATAAAGGGAAGTTAAAAATTAAAAGGGAAATTAGCCCGCTTTAAAAAGCCCAAATAAGATAATTTGTGTTGCAGTATATTGCGGCTGTTGCTGCTATGGTGTCGTATTACTGTGACAGTTTTGTCAAAAAGCCTCTTTTTTTAGAGTCGACTCAAATCTAATACTAACAATTATTTTCAGTTAAGCCGGGATTCATGCTATGAATTTAAAAATGATATTATCTTTGCCGTATCCTCATGGAATGGCCTCTACCAGAAGAGTGCACAATCACGCTAAAGGGATTATCGAATATGGCAATAGCGTCAAATTGCTCATTATTCGACCTACAGAACGAACTTCGGATTCTGCCAGAAACACGGCTATTAAAGGTACATATGAAGGTGTAGATTTTGAGTATACTTGCGGTGTTACTACGCGACCAAACAGCTTTATTAAGCTGCTATTGGTTAGGATAAGAGGAGTGCTTGTCGCAACAGCAGCATTGGTCAAGCAGCGCAAAAATATCGATGCTATTTTGATTATGACCGATTCGATACTGTTTAATGTATATTTTTTTCTGTTGACCAGGGTTTTACGTATAATATATGTGCAGGAGAAAAATGAAATTCCCTTTTTTGATACCACTCCCCGAAATATTCTGCAAAGAGTTTACCAGTATCTATACAAACGGTATATCTTCAAACTACCTGACGGGATATTGGTAATATCAAATCCACTCTGGGAATTCTTTAAAACGAGAATAAGAAAAAAAGCGAGGTTGTTGTTGGTGCCGATCATAGTAGATCCTGAAGAATTTGTGAACGAGCGGAATCGACAGAAGAATACGGAAGAGCTCTCTATTGTCTTATGCGGCACATTAACTCAAAAGAAAGAGGGGGTTTTGACGTTAATACGAGCCTTCAATAAAGTAAGCGATAAATTCAATAATCTTACGCTGTATCTCATCGGAGGCGTACGGGGGGACGAGGACGAATTAAAATCGCGTGAACTGGTGAAAGAGTTGGGTCTTGAAAATAAGGTTGTTTTTACAGGCTATGTCTCAAGGGAAAGACTAAGGCAGCTTATGTGTAATGCGTCTGCGCTTGCTCTTGCCAAGCCTTCCAGCCCGCAGGCGGACTACTGCTTTCCATCGAAACTGGCAGAGTACTTGGCAACAGGTAATCCGGTTGTTGTTACAAACACGGGCGAAATATCTTTGTATCTTCGGGATGGGGTAAACGCTTTTGTTACAGAGCCGGATAGTGAAACTGCTTTTGCCCGGAAGCTTGAATTTGTTTTGTCAAACCCAAAATTAGCTCAAGATGTAGGTCGGCGAGGACAAAAAGTTGCATTAGATACCTTTGACTATAAAATACAGTCGAAAAGAATTATAAACTTTATTCAAGAATTGAAATCTAAGCGTTCTTAATGAAATAGAAAGCGATGACAGTTTTATATCCTATTCCTATTGTTATATTTGCCGTACTTGCCCTTTTTTTTCTACTCTTTTCCAGACAAGCAGGTGGACTTAAGAGCGTGCTGGTGGCAAGCTACTGTGGGGTATATATCACATCCTTTACCGGAGGTGTTTCAGGCGCAATATGGTTGGGGCCTATATTTTTGCTTTTGATAGGTCCGATAGTTCTTATGCAACACAAGAAAGGGGAGGTACTCGGTAGTGAAGGGATGTTGATCAAATTAACCCATTTTCTGTTTATCATTTTTCTTCTCGGGGTAATAGTTGGGCTGCTCCGCTTTGACCCGGAAGTTGAATTTCAGAAGGCAGGGCGTTTTACGACGCTATTTGGAATACCTATCCAGTACTTAATGGCGGCTTATCGGCTCCATACGGTGATTTTTATATTTCTGGCATTTACTTTGCCGCAACGTTATTATATAGATAGGCCCCTATTTATGCAATGCTTAAAGTTGTGCTGGTTTTTTGCCATTGTCTTAGCCATTGCGGGGATTTTGGACTATTTAGGCATTGCCAATCTGAAGTTCAGTCCTCGTTGGATGGGAAGAATCGGTGGTACGGCAATTATGGGCTTCGGCAAAGGTAACTACGGGATGATAATGATTACCGGCATTTTAGTGTCTTTTGCTATAAGCCAGCTTACACGAAGTTATCTGATGAAAATTCTCGGCTTCGTTTCAATTCCGCTATTTGTAACGGCTCTGTTATTTGTTCGATCTCGATCTACGGCTCTAGGTCTTGTTGTAGGAGGGCTGTCATTAGTTGTAACACTTGGGGGTGCCAAGGCGTTTAAAGGTGTATTGGTAACATTAGTTGGAGCGATAGTTGCTTACGCAGTGGTGATGCGGTTTCCTGAGTTGCGAGAGAGACTTAGGTTCTTTGAAATATTCTACGCCAGCGCCCCGGGGGCACTGACGATGACAGAAGTGGGTCTTTCGCGAACAAGCACGTGGATAGATTTGATAAAATGGCTGGCTGAAAGTCCCGGGGTACTGGTATTCGGAGTTGGTTTTCAGAACTTCCAGTATTTTATTCTTTTACACGCGAAGGCAGTAAAGCTGGAGACAGCGCATAATTACTATCTAACTATTCTGGCTGAGTCAGGAATTGTGGGGCTCTCTGTGTTTATCGGCTGGATTGTGTCAATTTTATATTGGCTGATTTCTTGGCGGCGCACAGTGATAGACAAAGCAGATAAGGTGGTACCGGGGATATTTATGTCGCTTATGGTGGCTCTCTTGACGGTTAGCATGACCGGGGGGGTTATGGCACCGGCTCGTGGTGGGACATCGTGGATGGTGCTTTTTTACCTTATTCTTGGCATCTGGGTAAGCTATTATCGAACGCAGATGAATGAAATCTACTATGAAACGGAATATTATGATTATGGCCAATACGAACCACAGCAGTACGAATTATAGATTCATAGTTCTTACTTCATCAATTGATGTTTGATAGAAAATTAAAACAGTTCTGTTTGGACACGCTCAAGAGATTAAATTTGATAAACCAACCTGTAATGTAAAATCAGTGGTAGTCTCTTGAAGGGGGATCAGGTTTTTTGAAAACTATCAATAAAAAAATCGGTATTGTTTGTGGAATGTGTGGATGTCGTCATGAGGGAGAGCTGTACTTTCTTTTGTCATTTGGCCGAGTTATAGATGAATTGGCTGCTCGATATGAGAAAGTATTTCTATGTGTTTCGTTGAAGAATGGTTTCCCGGATAAGTTACGGGATTATCGGCTTCAAGCTGAAAATGTCGAAATAATTCAGCAGCCTTTCTTCACCAGTTCCTTGCGGGCGTTAAGGCATCCGGTAGGCTTTTTTCGGGCATATGCACATGTCTGCCGTAAAGCCGATGCACTGTTTATTCGCGGCATGTCCCCATTTGTCGGTTCGTTATATGCAAACGCCTGGCTTCATAAAAGAAGTGTTTGTCATTGGATAGTCGGAAATCCGATTGCCCTACTTCAAACCCATAAGCGGTCAGGGCGAATTGTTGACATTTTATCCCTTGCTTACGCCCACAAGCATCGCATTTTTACCCGGTTGGGAAGATGGCTGGTCGACGGTTCGTTTGTTTGCAACGGGAGAGAATTGGGCGAAAGTTACAAATCACCGCGTACGATAAGTACAGTTTCAAGTACGGTAAGGGAAGACGAATTCTTTGAGCGCCAGGATACCTGTCAGAGAGATAAAATACGTATGCTGTTCATTGGTTTTATTCGCCCAGAAAAGGGCCTTGAATACTTGATAGAAGCGGTCTGTAAACTTAAAACCAAAAAACCATGGGAAATTGTTCTCGTTGGTCCGCGGGAGAAATTCAGCACCTATGGTGAAAAACTGGAACAATTGATTGATAGCTTTGACATCCGGCAGCGCGTACAATGGGCGGGGTACGTATCTTATGGACCGGAGATGTTTAACTATTTACGCGAGGCTGACATTTTTGTGTTTCCTACCCTATCAGAAGGTACGCCCCGTGCATTGGTCGAAGCCCGGGCCAATAGCTTACCTATTGTTGCTACCAACGTGGGCGGTATACCTACTTCTGTAACGCATGGCTATGATGGGTTGCTTGTACCCCCAAAGAATCCTGATGCACTGGCAAAGGCCATCGACAGAGTCATTTCTGACGGAGAATTGAGGCGTTTGCTCATTCGTAACGGGCTGCGTTCAGCCCATCAATTTACTATTGGCCGGTTTGCTGATGTGGTTGTTGATGAGCTTGAGAAATTAGAGAGAAAGAGGGAATAATGGTCCGTGTGTTGAAGTACCTCTGGTTTAGGTTTGTCATGCTAACAACCGGATGGATGCCGGATTTCACACCTGTATTGCGGCTCAGAGGTTTTTTAGCCCGGCTGGCTTTCAAGAAGTGCGGGAAGAATCTTCAAATCGCCAGTGGAACAAAAATTGGGTTCACATCGAATATGGTAGTAGGTAACGATGTATTTATCGGCAATTACTGTTGGATACTTGCCTCTGGTGGTTTGACCATCGAGGATGAAGTTATGCTCGGACCATTTGTGGTTATCATAACGGGTGACCATGCTTTCAAAAATGGCTCTGCCCGTTTCGGTAGAGGAATCAGGAGCCCTATTAAGCTGGAGCGAGGCTGTTGGCTCTCTGCTCATGCCGTTGTCACGCGCGGCGTAACAGTTGGGGCAGGTTCTCTTGTTGCGGCAAATGCAGTGGTAACCCACGATGTCAGAGCTGGCACGGTAAATGCAGGTGTTCCGGCGCGTGAGATTGCTGACCATATTGAAGAGAGATAGGCCCCGAATTGAATTGGAGCACGAAGGAAGCACTCTTTTTGTGAATGATTCAAATTTCAAATCGAAGCTAAAATGACTGGTATAGAAATTTTCTCCGATGGACAATAGAGTTTCAACTATCCTGACAGCTACGGGAGATCTAATGTTTTACGGACCTATGGCAGAACGTATGCAGGCCAGCGATGATATGCTTTGGGGATTTCGTCCGGTAGCGAAAGTATTGAATCAAGGCGATTTGTTGTTTGGCAATTTTGAAACGCCCATTTCCGTAAGGCAACAGAAAGAATCGGATGCTCTGGGAAGATATTTTAGCCCTCCCGGCATGGCTCGAGCCCTTAAAGATTTGGGCTACGATGTGGTTAACCTTGGGCAAAACCATATCTATGATTTCGGGGTCGAAGGGGTGGAATCTACAATGGGTGAACTGAAGGAGGCAGGTTTACCTTTCATTGGTATTGGACGAAATTCTGATGAAGCGGCCCGGCCTGTAGCCATCAACAGCAAAAGCGGCGTTACCTTTGGTTTTCTCGGGTACAGTACCTTCAGTAATACATTGAACCCGAAGCATAAATATGTCGCTTGTTTTCCGAAATTGGAGCGTGTGAGCAATGATATTAAGGCCCTGAAGGACAGGGTAGATGTTGTTGTTGTCTCATGTCATACAGGCTCACAATATAATCCTTACCCTGCACCCGAAACGCGCCAATTGGCGCATGCTGCAATTGACTCAGGAGCGTTGATTTTTTTAGGGCACCACCCCCATGTTCCGCAGGGTTTGGAAAAAATCGGTAAAGGGATAGCTGTTTATAGTTTGGGCGATTTTGTTACACCGGTTCACACGGAAGATACTCGCCGAACCTTCTTTATTCGCATAAAGATAGCTGATGGCCAAGTTCAGGAACGGGAAATAGTTCCCTGCTATATTACCGATGACTGCCAGACGATTTTAGCTGAAGGTGAGCTGCGAGAGAAGATTGCCAGCCACATAGAAAAAATAAGTAAGCATATAGTTGATGGTTTGAGCGACGAGCTGCACTTCAAAGTAGCTAAAAGTCGGTTTTTCTCACAATTCGTTGCCACTTGGATAAAAGAGCTTCGTTATGGTGGGCCGCAGATGATGATACGAAAGATATTAAACCTTCGATATTATCACTTACAATTAATCTTCTATACTCTTTTTGGCAAATTTTTTCGAATTAAAAAAAGGTGAGTTACATCGAGTATAATAATCGCAGAGCCTGACTGAAATCATAGTGATATGCTATACCGGAAAATTAAACAAAAATCGTTTTTACCTCAGAGATTACTATAGGAAATGATGAGTTCACCGGTAATTACTGCTGGATAAATGCACGGGCAGGGCGGCCCTGAGCTGTTTTCAGATTACCTTTTAAGGCAGTGCTATATGAGTTCCGTTGTAGAGAGGATATATAACCGAGCTCCTTACTTCGTAAAAAACTGGATGGCTTCAATGAATGCATGGAAGCTGGATCACTTGCGCTACGGGTCGGTATTTCAGCAGGTTCTTGATGAGATAGCAGAGCGTGACAAATGGTCAACTGAACAGTTTCTCGAGTACCAGTGCCTCCAGTTGCATTTGCTGATTCAACATGCCGCTGCGAAAGTACCTTATTATCGAAAAATGTTTTCCGAGACAGGTATTGACCCTGCGAGCATTACCTCGCTGGAGGATTTGCAACGGTTGCCCATTCTTGGGAAAAGCATTGTGCGTGAAGACCCGGAAAGTTTAGTGGATGAAACGCTTAACAGGAGCAAGCTCTCTGTTGGTACTACTTCCGGTACAACCGGCACTCCGGTTGACCTTTATCGTGATGAACGGCTCAGTTCCACGACTTTTGCCTATTTTGATGCACGTTTCCACAGCGTAGCCGGTATGCGCAGGCGATTTAATCGCTCTGTCAGCATAGGCGGCCATCTGGTTGCTCCCTCGGATCGAAACAAGCCGCCCTTCTGGGTGCACAACCGCCGATGGAATCAATTATATATGTCCAGCTATCATCTTTCACCAAAGTATCTTGGTTATTATGTTGATGAACTTCGCCGGTTTAAGGCTGACTATATAGAAGGCTATCCCTCAAGTGTTTACGCTATTGCCCGACACATTGCCGAGCACGATCTTGAACCGATTCCGTTCAAGGCCTGCTTTACCACTGCCGAGAAACTATTCGACCATCATCGCGAAGTGATAAGCAAATCTTTTTGCTGCAGAACGTACGACCAGTATGGCTGTGGCGAGCAAGCAGTTTTTGCTGCTGAATGCCTGGCCGGGTCAATGCACCTCAGTCCCGAAGTGGGAATTGTGGAAGTTGTTGACGATAATGCTCAGCCCGTCCCGCTGGGTCAGACTGGCCAGTTGATTTGCACCAGCTTAATAAACAGAGTACAGCCATTCATTCGTTATCGGATTGGTGACCTTGGGTCTCTCAAAGCCGGACAGTGTTCTTGTGGCAGCTCGCTACCGGTGCTGAACAGCATTGAGGGCCGGATGGGGAATATGCTTATTACTCGCGATGGACGCCAAATTGGCGAGGCGGGCTTGACACTTCTTTTTCATTTCATCAAGGGTGTGGCGGAGACGCAGATTATCCAGGACGATTACGATAAATTTCGGGTTCGACTTGTTCCGGGAAAGGACTATAAGGATACCGACGGCCAGCAGGTTGTACACAATCTCGCCCAGCGGCTGGGAAAGGTGAACATTCAGCTGGAACTGGTAGAGAAGATTGAGCGAACATCGTCAGGTAAATTCAAGGCGATAGTTAATAATCTAACCAAAAATAGAAATGCGTATTGAATGCTGCTCATCACTTATCGCCATTTGCCATTTGCGATTCGTTGTTTGCCTTTTGCATTTAGTTCGAGGTGGTAATGCACATTCTCTATATCCATCAGTATTTTGCTACGCCGAAAGGTGTCACAGGCACTCGTTCCTTCGAATTTGCGAAACGATGGGCGAAAAAGGGTCACAAAGTAACTATGCTTACCACAACGGCCCAGCTTACAGATGATGATTTGAAGAATGCTGATGGGCGATTATTGAAGAAAGTGACAATCGAGGGATTTAGCGTTCTGGTAATATGCATTCCATACAAGCAGCAAATGGGAATAGCCAAGAGGATTCTGTCGTTTTTAGCCTTCTCAGTTATTTCATCGGTAGCAGCATTGTTTATAAAAAAGATTGATGTAATTTATGCGACCAGCACGCCCTTGACGGTGGGAGTGTCCGCTCTTGTGGCAAAATGGCTGCGAAGGACCCCCTTTGTTTTTGAAGTCCGTGACCAGTGGCCTGAAATACCAATAGAGTTGGGAATTATAAGGAATAGAATAATTATCAAGTTGCTTTTATGGCTGGAAAAGGCGATTTACAAAAATAGTTCAGCGATTGTTGCTTGTTCGCCTGGTCAGGCGGATGGCATAAAAGAGGTTCTGTCCGAAGACAAGCAAATCACCGTCATTACAAACGGTTGCGATACAAAAATGTTTCACCCGGAGGTTGATGGCTCTGCTGTTAGGCAGGAATATGGCTGGGAAGATAAGCTCATTTTGCTCCATGCCGGAGCTATGGGCAAGGTAAATGGGCTTGATTTTATCGTTGATGCCGCTGAGAAGCTGAAAGATAATCCCCAAATTCTGTTTGTCCTGCTGGGTGAAGGCAATCAAAAGCCACTGTTACAAAAAAGGGTAAAGGAACTCGCATTGACAAATGTGCAAATATTACCATCTATACCCAGGCAGCTATTACCCTCATTTTTTGCTGCTGCTGATGTCGGCCTTGTCATAATCGGCAATTTCCCAATAGTGGAACACAATTCGTCAAATAAGTTTTTCGATTCGATTAGTGCTGCTAAGCCGGTGCTTTTGAATTATCAGGGGTGGAAAGGTGAGTTGCTGGAGGAAAACGAGGCAGGATTCGGGTGTAAGCTTTACGATATTGAGGAGTTTACAGAAAAGGTCAGGTATCTTGAGAGTCATCGCGGGTTGCTTAAACCGATGGGTGGAAATGCACGAAGACTGGCTGTTGAGCAATTTGACAGAGACAGATTAGCCCGGCAGGCGCTCGATGTGATAATTTCAGTAGCGGAAAAGCATTAATGCTTGGTCATACAGAGCAGAAAAATATTGTTTTCAAACTGGGCTTAAGTGTAGTTAATGACCCGATTAAACCTGGGATTGATATAGAGACGAGGATTGTACCGGTAAATCGGGTAAGTTCACAGCAATGGCGAGATTTGAAGTGTTTGCAGGGTTGGGTAAACATCTGGTATCTGAAGCTTAGATATGGTTCTGCAAAGACTTTTCTGTTATTGGCCTATGTGGACACTGAGCTTGTACATGTAGAATGGGTTGTGCCTTCGGAAAAGATTTCCTCACGTTATCCTTTTGTTGCTGATGATTCCTATTCCATTATTTCATGTTTGACGGAAGAGCGTTTTCGGGGTCTGGGTATTTTCTCATCACAGATTCAGAAGGTTGTTGAACAAGACGTACCGGCAAAAGTGTTCTGGATATGGTCGGAACCAAGCAATAGGCCAAGTTTGAGAGCTATCCGCAAGGCGGGCGGAGTTAAAGCCGGTGAGTTTGTCCAGAAAAAATGGTTGTGGGGATTTGTGTCCTGTGGTGAGTATTTTCCTTATTTTCCTGAAGGTAGCGGCGGCTTGTGAAGTATCTGTCAGACAAAGGCCTCTCCTTCGGCCGCAGGACAGATGTGGAAATCCCACAGTCGTTTCCCGCTCGGCATATTACCCGCGACCAGGACGAGGACACACGAAAAATTGCGGAAGCATTGGACGCCCTTGTCGAAAAGTACGGACCAGCGAGTTGATGACTTTCCTAAAGTAGGTTATTGTAAACCAAACCACCCAAAATCAGAAAGTACTAATAGGTAAAAAGGAAAACTTATGAACGACGATGTTATTGCTCCACACGGGGGTTGCGGACTTATTGACAGAATTGTACCGGAAGATGAAGTTGAATTTTTCATTCAAAAGGCACGCAGCTACAAATCATATACGATAACCGATGGCGATCTGTCGGCGTTTTACAGAATTGCCGATGGCGTTCTCTCACCTCTTGCCGGACCTATGGGCAAACGGGAATTTTATCAGGTGCTTGATGAAGAGATTATAGAGAGAAACGGCAAAAACTACGCATGGACGATTCCGATAGTTTTTCCCATTGCCAAAGAGCAAGCCGAATCCTTTGAAGTCGGAGAGACAATTGCGATAAGAGACGAACGAGGTGTTATT
>SDBT01007484.1_pt1 | contig 17959 bp, 13 predicted proteins | sample 2277101 | NCBI WGS metagenome assembly SDBT01 (sample SAMN10404973, study PRJNA504765) | marine sediment metagenome | isolation source: marine sediment core GS10_PC15, 103 cmbsf | place: Arctic Ocean: Southern Knipovich Ridge | collected 2010 | reverse complement strand
GGAGAGGCTCGGCCTCGACCCGGACAAACCGTTTGTGGTTTTTCTCGGCGTGCTCTACGAGCATCAGGGGGTGCACACGCTTCTGTCGGCAATGGTGGAGGTTCTGCAAGAGGAACCCAATGTCTCTCTGCTGGTGGTGGGAGATGGGCCGGCCCGACCGTCTCTGGAGAAACAGGCCCTCGCGCTGGGTCTCGGAGACGCGGTGCTCTTTACAGGATCTGTGCCGTACGCAGAGATTCCAGACTACCTCGGCGCAGCAACCTGCTGCGTCGCACCCTTCACCGCCTCCAGGGGAGAGACTTCTCCTCTCAAGCTCTTCGACTACATGGCCGCGGGGAAAGCCACGGTGGCCACGGCCATCCCAGCGGTGGAGGAGCTGGTGAAGAGCTCTCAGGCCATCGTCACGGTTCCCCCTGACGATGCCGCTCGCATGGCGGAGGAAATCCTCGGCCTCATCCGTGAGCCATTACGCCGTGAAGCCCTCGGGAGCAACGGTCGCACCTACGTGGAACAACACCATAGCTGGGTCCGGATTGCTGAACGGATCGTGTCCGAGTGCATCGAGCAGGAAACTGGTATGAATCATCCCAAATGAAGTTTCTCGTGCTGGCCAAGAAGACCCTGGCTCATGGCTTGGGTGGGATGGAGGTTCACCTCGACCATCTCTGTAAGGAGCTCGTGGCCGGCGGTCACGATGTGCGACTGATTACCACATCGCTTCCGGCCGGAGTGCTCTCGGACCCCAGGAACGGATTGGAAACTCTCTATCTACCCGGCACGCCACCCGGGCAGTACTCGAAGGCCTGGTGGGAAAGCAGCCGCGAGGCACTCGAGAGATTGCACGCCAAGGACCCGGCCGACTTCTTGCTCAGCGAGAGCCTCTCGGCCGCCTCAGTTGCCACCCTCGAGGCCAGGCCCCCCCTGTATGCCTTCTTGTACGGTCTCGCCAGAGACCATCTCGTTAGTGAGTGGTACGAGGGAGTGGGCCTGGCGCATGTCATCAAGTACGCGATGGTCAAAGCGCCAGAGACCCTGTATTACTCGACATGTCACGAGTACCTTTTCCTGCGCCGAATCGACGGGGCCATTGCGACCTACGATCACCTCGTGCCACGACTGCAGAGAAAGTGCCGTCGAGTGCTCGTCTCCTACAATGGCATCGACGCAACTAGCTTCACGCCTAATCTCCAGCGTGGGCTGCAAATCCGTCAGCGTCACCGCATACCCGAACGGGCCCTCGTGGCGACCCTGGCCGCGACGCTGAACCGCCAGAAGGGCATCCGTCTGGGCCTCGAGGCCGTGGCGCCTCTGACACAGAGGATCCCCGAGCTCCACGTGCTTGTGGTTGGCGAGGGGCCAATGGAGGATGAGCTGCGTGCGATGGTGGCTCGTGACCAGAGGCTGTCGGCACGCGTCGAGTTCGCTGGGGCCGTTACCCACGACGAGATGCCCGCCTACATGAACGCATCCGACCTGTTCCTGCATCCATCCAGCCGAGTCGAAGGATTGCCGACGGTGATCGCGGAGGCCATGGCATCCGGATTGCCCGTCGTGGCTACCGACACCGGAGGCACGTTGGACGCGGTCATCGAGGGTGAGACCGGGCTCCTGGTTCCAAGAAACGACGTGGGCCGACTCACCTCGGCCATCGAGGCGGTTCTCACCGACCCGCAACTCGCATCAAGGCTGGGTGCCGCTGCTCTGCGTCGCGCCCGCGAGCGCTTTGCCTGGGCAATCATCGTGAAGAAACTCTTGCATGATCTGCGCCACGATTCGGAGCTTTTCTGAAGCAATACGTCCAGGAACAGGTACATGACGATCGCGAAAACCCCTCGCGCGCGCGCGACGTCATTGTGATCTAACCGGGATATGAACACGACGTCTCGAGACTTCACTTCCCGCACACGAACATCAAATTGTATGCGAATCGTTCGCCCCTCACTCTAGGCATTAGTTTTTCAATAGTCGGATATACCTTTGGATAGATGTTTCTGATAATCGGAAGCGCGAAACAATACCTGAAATACCTCCACCCGACCATCTCAACTATGTCCAGACCGCTCGTTTCAATCAACTCGACGATCTCTCGATAGAAATAGCAGGTATCAATAGGCTGATCTGTGATCAGGGGGTGTTCATAGGGCAAGAAGGTTTTCTGGATTCGATCGATGGGTATATATGGTGCTATGTAAGAGAATGGGGCAAACGCACTGCCGTTCGGAATAGTGAGAACAATTCTGCCGTCTGGTTTTGTCACCCTTCGCAATTCCCTCAGGAAGCTCTGGGGATCTTTTAGGTGTTCGATGACCTCAGTGCTGAACGATACATCAAACGCCTTGTCTTCAAATGGTATTTTCTCTTGGATATTCGAATACCGAATGTCGACCCCATCAATTACGGTGGCTCGATCGAGTCTTTCCTGAACCATGTCCACGCCGAAGAGGCCGCAGTCCCAGCGCTCTCCTATGTGTTTGAGCAACTCACCGTGACCGCAACCGGCATCCAAGACCTTCTTTCCCGAAAGATCCCCGGCCAACGCCACCACTCTGGAGTTGAATTCATCTCCCAAGCCTCCGCGATGGCTCAGTTGTTCATATCTTCTTGTTATCTCTTCATCTGATAGATGGTGCCCGGTTTTGAGCATTCTGAGAGTCTTCTAGACCGCCATGTTCATGGTCTTCCGTCAGTTCCGAGGTTCGTAGATTCTGCTGCGAGCTGTTCGGAGGCCAATGAGAAGCGCCTTTTGCTGATTTTCTATTGCTTTGAGTTGCGCGGTGCCGCTACGGAAGCGCTGAGCCGCTGTTGCCCATCGGTCCACTTTGTCGGCGTCGGCGTTGCGGATGATACGGGAACGTCTGTTGCCATCTTCAAGGAACACAACCTGAAGCTGCGGATGTCCTTCTCCCGCTGCGCAGTGGCAGTTAGCCTTTCCACAGCGTCGTTTAACTACCGAAAGACTTCCTGAGAGCAGCGGCTCACTTGCCAGCAGGTCATCGAGGGTCTGCTCGCGTTGTTTTTCCAGACGGCGGAACTCGCGGATGATTTCCGCGCCGGTGTTGTTCTTCATGACTGCCATGAATATACTGGTCGAATGTATGGCAGACAAGGGCCCTTTCTCCATTCTGCCCACCCTGCCGAGGAGCCGGCCCGGCATCGCCTCCACTCGCGGCGGCAGAACCTTGCCCTTGCACACGGTGGGCTCCTGGAGTTCGCCGTCCAACTTACCGGAGCGTTAATGCAGTGATGATGCGAGTGAGCAGGACCACTGCTTCTTGCAGCCCGTCGGTAGGTACGGGTTCTCCCGAATGATCACGCACCGGGATACGGACCCAGGAATTCCGATTTTCGCTGTCGACGTTACTCTCAGTTATGCCACCCTCGTTCTGAATTCTTTACTCGCCTCCGTTACCGGCATAATCCTCGCGAGAAGCCTGGGCCCATCAGGGAAGGGCATCTTCTCTCTCTGCATAACCATTCCCTCTATGGCGACAGCTTTGCTCAGCCTAGGGCTCAATTCCTCTAATGTCTACCTGATCGCCAAGAGAAAGTACCCGATCGGCCTGATCGCAGGAAACGCCTTCCTCTATTCAGTATGCGTCGGCTGTTTCGCAGCGCTGATCCTCCGGTTTCTCACTCCGTTGTACGCAGAGCACTTCTTCGGGGATATATCCCCTGTCCTTCTTTATGCGGCGCTCCCAATAATCCCCCTCGTCCTTCTCTTCGAGAACATATCTTATATATTCATCGGGTACCGCAACATGTTTCAGCATGCTGTTATTTCGGTTTCCCGCACACTTGTTTATTGCCTTCTCCTCATAGTCTTCCTCACACTCTCGGGACTGATGATCAGAGAGGCGCTAACCGCATACATCTCCGGGCTGCTCTTCAGCATCGGCCTGGGTACATACATGCTGTTCAGGAACGGCTATCTGAAGGGACTCGCGATCGACAACACGGCCTTCCTGGATGCTCTGCAATTTGGTCTCAAGCAACATCTCGGCACAATCGCCCTGATGTTCACTAGCCGGCTCGATCTGCTCATCATCGCAGCATTGCTAGACACGACAGCTGTGGGTTTATACTCGGTATCCGTAATGCTGGGCGAAGTCGTATGGTATGTTCCGCGATCTTTGGGAACCGTCCTATTCCCGAAAATAGCCTCAGCCGACAAGGAGACCGCTGATAGCGTCACTCCCTTTATTTGCCGCAGCACAATTGTTTTAACATTACCTGTCATCGTGCTTTTGTTCGTTGTTTCTGGGAAGCTCATTCCATGGATCTTTACACCAGAGTTCGAGCCTTCAGTACTGACCTTAAAACTGCTGCTTCCAGGCATTCTTCTGCATAGCATCGGCAAAATTATTGCTAGTGATATAGTCGGACGGGGCTATCCACACTACAACAGCATAGCGGCATCCGTCGCTCTGGCGGTCACAGTCATATTGGATCTGCTGCTGATACCAACGTGGGGTATCAACGGTGCCGCCGTAGCCACAACGATCGCCTATATTGTCCACACCATGCTGATTGCCCTGCTTTTCAAGCGCATGTCCGGTATAGGTATGCTGCAGCTGGTGAGGTTTCAGAGAGGTGACTTTATCGCCTACTATGAGGTTATGAGGTCTATCCGCAGAGGAGCGTTTAGGCGCCAATAGGTAGATTCACCACCTGCCCGAACCGCTGGCGGTTCCATCAATGGATGATCGATAGCGTGCACGTGAAGGACATCCAGAACGTTTTGGACAGAGTAAAGGGGACCATATATCCCTCTCTGGGCGACCTGTCTGGTTACGACGTCTATCATCATGAGCAATCAATCTTCTCTGAAACCTGGAAACTCGGCCTTCACTACGGTCGTTCCACTAGGAATGTAGTTCTGAAGGCTTCGCGCAGAGATCCTGCCCCGGGGTGTGAAGGCAAGCGCGCTGTCGAGGTGGAATACCAGATCCTGCAGACCCTTCATTCCAGGTTCTTGGGGATTGACTGCATGAACGTGGTCACTCCCTTGGCATGTCTTCCCGATGACGACATCCTTCTGTTGGAGCACTTTCCCGGAAAGAAACTGAATACAGTCATCGTCGACCACCTTCGGTGGATGCCGTCACGAGGGACAATAAAGGACATCGAAGACTACTTCGCACTGTGCGGGACATGGCTGAGGTTATTTCAGCAGTTCACCAAGAAAGACGAGCATATAGCCTTTAAGGGGTCTTTGTATCTCGAGAATATCGAACACCTTCTCGGGACTGTCGAAGAGCGCGGAATAGGAAGACGCCTACAGGAACGAATTCTAACATTCGCTGGCACCCGATGTGACAGGATCGGCGAACGCCTGCTGGAGCTACGTGGGTACCATAGTGATTTCACACCATGGAATATTCTGGCCAGCGACGGGCATATTGCCGTTATGGATTTTGGTCAATTCTCGTATGGTATTTGCTATGATGATCTTACGCTCTTCCTGGTCACCCTTGAGGGATACAAGAGCGTTGTCGGAATTAGTGCAAAGAACATCAGTCGCATGAGATCGGCATTTCTCGAAGGATATGGCGCCAGTACAATTGATCCTGATCTCTTCGATCTCCTCTTCTTGAAGAACGCGCTTTGGGTCATTTCTATGATGGGCATATCGACGCACGAGAAGACCGGTCTTATTGACAGGATCTACAGAGATTACAGAACACGAAAGCAATTCGGTGTCCACCTAAGGCAACTTGAGCGCCTCACCTCCTGAGCAGTCCCTAAGCGCAGGTTGAGAGGATCGGTGGTTGACATGGCTGTAGTTGACTATCAGTCAATTGAGTATTCGTCGTATTGGAGGACCAATCCAGAGAGGATAGCACTCGCGCGATTGGAGAACTTCATTCTGCGGAACTTCACCAATGGCATAACCAAAGGACGGTGGGCGATCGATTTGGGTGGGGGGTACGGGAGGCTGACGGATCACTATTTCCCGTGCGCGGAGAATGTCGTTCTTTTTGACTACTCAAAAAAACTGCTGCGCGAAGCCAAACAGTTGTACATAAACCGTGAGCATGAACCGATCTATGTATTGGGTGACGTCAACAGGCTCCCGTTCAGAGATAGAGTGTTTTCCCTGGCTGCCATGATACGTGTGTTTCATCACTTGCCGGACATGGAGAAGCCGCTGAATGAGATCAGGCGCACCCTCAAGAACGACCACCGCTTCCTGTTTACGTATTACAACAATAGGAAGCTGTCGTCTATCTTGCGGTTCCTGCTGGGCAAACAGGAGCTCAGCCCATTCGCGGTCGTTCATCAGAATGTTGATGATCATTACTACTGTACGCATCCCAGGTATGTGGATGACCTGCTGAAGCGGAAGTCTTTTGAGAAGGAAAAGGAGTTCAACGTGGGGCTTCCCTTCGAGATATTCGGACATCTGCGTGTTTATCCCGTGGGGCTGGAAAGGGTGCTGATGGGGGTGATGAATCCCCTGAAGTTGTCTCAGTTCGTATATTCTCGGTGGGTGCTCAGGGAGGCTGTCGTGAGCGACGAGTGTTCCCAAACAGAAGAGACCCGAGACATATTCGCTTGTCCCGAATGTCGAAATACGAGGATGGAGTTCGAGGAAACGACCATTAAGTGTAGTCAATGCGGTAACTCATATGTGATCAGGGACGGCATTTACGATTTCCGAACGGGAACTGTTCCCGGGGATGGTTAGTAAACACGAGTGCCCGGGCCGCGTTCGGATGGCACGGCTCGCTTTTTCGGGAAAGGTCTAGCGGGGTAATCAGCGGGCGTGAGACTTGTCGGTCGACGCAGGTCGAAATAGGCAGCGCGGGAAGCTAGGGGTGTGGTGTAGCCAGTGTGTGGAATCGTAGGCAGGCTGAATCTCAACGGAGATCCAGTCGAGGCAGAGACGATCGAGGCGATGGCGGGCACTCTCGCGCACAGGGGGCCCGACGATCAGGGTGTCTTTGTCGACGGAGGCGTCGGCCTCGGCTCGAGGCGGTTGGCCATTATCGACACCTCTGACGCAGGCCACCAGCCGTTATCGAACGAAGAAGGCGACATCTGGGTCGCTTTCAACGGGGAGGTATACAACTTCGTCGAGTTGCGAACGGAGCTCGAAGGAAAGGGGCACCGGTTTCGCTCCCGCACCGACACAGAGGTTCTCGTGCACCTCTATGAGGAAGAGGGGCCGGCGTTCATCGAGCGGCTGCGCGGCATGTTTGCGCTCGGGCTCTGGGATCGCGGCGCTCGCCGCTTGCTGCTCGCCAGGGATCGCATGGGCGAAAAGCCGCTTTTCTACAGGTTCGACGGCAAGGTGCTGCACTTCGCCTCCGAGATCAAGGCGATACTGGAGGACACCGGCCCGGGGGATCTAGACTGGCTCGCCCTGCATCATTATCTGGCGCATCGCTACGTCCCTTGCCCACGCACGATCTACGCGGGGATCAAGGAACTGCCTCCCGCCCACATTCTTGTTCTCGAGGACGATCAGATCGCGATCTCGCCCTACTGGCAACTGGAGGCGATGCCATCCTCCGATCTCTCGGTCACCAACGACCTGATCGACGAACTGCTCGAGGCCCTTCGCGATGCTGTCCGCGTCAGGCTGGTCAGCGATGTCCCACTCGGGGTCTTCCTGAGCGGCGGTCTCGATTCGAGCGCAGTCGTTGCGATCATGTCCGGCCTTATGGACACGCCCGTCAAAACCTTCGCCGTCGGTTTTGATGACGACACCGAGGACCTCACCCGCGCCGCACGCGTGGCTGAGCTATTCGCGACCGATCATCATGAGATTGTCGTCAGGCCGGATGCCGCCGAGCTTCTGCCACGGCTCGTCCAGCATCTCGACGAGCCGTTCGCAGACCCCTCCATTATCCCCACTTACTATATGGCGGACTTCGCGAGCCAGCACGTCACCGTCGCTTTGAATGGCGACGGCGCCGATGAGACGTTCGCGGGGTACAGCAAATACTGGCAGGATCGCGCAGCGCGCTGGCTATCCAAGCTTCCTAGACCGCTACGCTCCGGTCTGCTCCCGGCCACCATTGCTGGGTTGCGGGGCGTAGCTCCGGGGAGCTCGCGGTTCGCCAGCATGCAGGAGGTCGTCCACGGATCTTCGATGGATGCGGCGGAGCGTTACAGCTATTTGTCGGAAACGATGTCGGCGGCAACTCGCCGAGATCTCTACTCTCGGGAGCTCATGGATGCAGTCGGAGACCCCGTCGACCCGCTCGTCGACCGGTACCACCGTGTCTGTGTCGATGACCCCGTTAACAGCATCCTGGCTTCGGACGCAACAGGTTTCCTGCCCGACGACCTTCTCTACAAGATGGACATGGCTACGATGGCCTGCAGTCTCGAGGCCCGCGCGCCCTTCCTCGATCACAAGCTCGTGGAGCTCAGCTTTAGCATTCCCGGCTCACTTAAGCTGAAGGGACTGAGGAGGAAGTTCATCCTCAAGAAGGCTCTTGAGAGGGTTCTTCCGTCGGCCATGCTCAACCTGCCCAAGAGAGGCTTCGACCCGCCGATTGCGGATTGGCTGCGGCGAGACCTCAGAGAAATGGTCTTCGATCTCCTGCTCGACTCTCGCGCACGGGGTCGTGGGTACTTTCAGTACTCGTTTGTCGAAAACACCCTGGAGGAGCACGACCGAGGCCAGCGGGATCACGGGTCGCTGATCTGGAAGCTCCTCATCTTGGAGTCCTGGCAAAGGCAAGCCGAATGAAACCGAGCATCGTCTACGTAGTCGATAACGTGGAGTTCGGTGGAGGTGAGCACGGTTTCAGCCAGCTAGCCGCCGCGCTGAGGGACCGATATGAAATCGCCTTCGCCTGCCAGCCCGGAGGTTTGCTGGGCCAGCGACTCGCGAATTTCGACATTCCGGTGCATCACGTGGAGTTCGAGCGGAAGATCAGCCCTGGGAGAGTGTCGCGGCTGGCAGCGATATTCCGGGAAACGGGCGCAGATCTCGTCCACAGCATGGGCTCGCGAGCGGATTTCTACACGCGACTCGGCGCGCGGCGCGGCGGTCAACCCACAGTAGTATCTACCGTCGCGATGTTTGTCGAGGGTTACGATGTCTCACCGTGGCTGCGCGGGCTTTACGGTCTCGCGATGGGTTCAACCAAGCAGTATTGCGATCGCTTTGTCGCGGTCTCGGAAGCGATCAGGCGGGAACTCGTCGAGGGCCACGGAATTCCTGCGGAGAAGGTCGTGAGGATCTACAACGGGCTCGAGATGGATCTCTACCGAAGTGAGAGTCCCCGGAGCACAGAGCTGATAACGGAGCTTGGGCTGGATCCCGATCGTCCCGTGGTCGGGACCGTTGGGCGGCTCGTTTACCAGAAGGCCCACAGTGACCTCCTGCGAGCAGCCGCCATCATTCAACGCGAGGTCCCGGAGGCCCAGTTCCTGATCGTTGGAGAGGGCCCGCTGCGCAGCGAACTGGAGCAGCTGTCGAGCTCCCTCGGCATCAGGGCGTGCCGCTTCGCGGGATTCAGGTCCGATGTCCCCGACCTGCTGCCAACCTTCGACGTCTTCGCGCTTTCATCAGTCTTGGAGGGATTGCCGAGAGTCCTCGTGGAAGCCATGGCCTGTGCCCGTCCGTGCGTGGCGACGAATATCGATGGGGCCAGGGAAGTGATCGACGACGGGGTCAGTGGGCTTCTGGTCCCCCCAGAAAGTCCCGAAGCCCTGGCGGAAGCCGTTGTTTTCCTGTTGGAGCGAACGGATCGCGCCCATAGTATGGCGCAGGCGGCGCGCAGCAGGGCATTCGAGAAGTTCGACCTCCAGCGAACGGTGAGTGAGGTGGATCAACTCTACAGAGAGGCCCTTGGGCGAGCGTGAGGGACACTCGCGGGTAGAAGCACCATGTGCGGAATATGCGGAGTAGTCGGCGAGCACCAATCTGCTGACATCGAACGGATGACCCGCTTGCTTCATCATCGCGGACCGGACGGTGAAGGTGCGTACCGCGATCCGCCGACGGGGCCGGCCGACGTTTCGTTGGGGCACACTCGTTTGAGCGTAGTGGACCTCTCCGATGCTGCCGGCGAACCGATGCCAAATGAGGACGGAACCCTGTGGCTGGTTTTCAACGGTGAGGTCTACAACTTCATCGACTTGCGCGAGGATCTTCTGCGCCGCGGCCATAGGTTCAGGAGCCAGTGTGACGCCGAGGTCGTACTTCACCTCTACGAAGAAAAGGGAAAGGAATGCGTTCACGACCTCAACGGCATGTTCGCCTTCGCCATTTGGGACAGTAGAGAGCAGACGTTGTTCCTGGCTCGTGATCGCCTGGGAATCAAGCCGCTCTACTACATGATGAATGGCGAGACCTTCTGGTTCGCCTCGGAACCCAGGGCAATCGCCCGCGTAACTGGGGTCGATGAGGGGATGGATCCCAACGCGCTCCTCTTCTTTCTCACCTTCCTGTATATCCCCTGCCCCTTCACACCGTACCGAGACGTCCGGAAGCTCAGCCCGGGCACCTGGCTGCAGCTGCGCGATGGGAACCTCTCCTCGTACCGCTATTGGCGTCCGTCGCCAACTCATACCGAGCTGGACGAGCGCGACTTGGCCGGTGAGGTACGCCGGCGCATTTTTCGGGCCGTATCGCGGGAGCTCGTGAGTGATGTCCCACTTGGCGCCTTCCTGAGTGGTGGCATTGATTCCAGCGCGGTCGTCGCTGCCATGGCGGAGCAGATGGGCTCGCCCGTACGCACATTCTGCATCGGGTTTCCGGATAGCCACCCCTCATATGACGAGCGCGAGAAAGCACGGCGCGTGGCCGCAGCCTTCAGCACGGATCACCGCGAGGTCATCGTGGACCCCCGCATTCTCGAGACTCTTGCCGAGGTTGTCTGGTCCATGGGAGAGCCCTGCGCGGACTCATCGGCGCTGCTCACCTATCTGATCTCACGCGAGGCGCGGCAGGAGGTAACCGTGGCGCTGACCGGCATCGGCGGCGACGAGTTGTTCGCGGGATATCCTCGCTATTTGGGGCTCCGGCTCCACTCCCTTTACCAGATCATGCCAGGCGCCCTGCGCCGAGTGGCCGCAACTGCCGCGTCCCGCTGGCTGCCCGACCAGGCGGGGGGGAGGAACCTCGCCGGCAGGAGCAGACGATTCTTCGAGGCGGGCGTGCTCGACGGAGATCGAGCCTATCTCGACTGGATCAGCTTCCTCCCCTCCGGTAACCCAACAGCCGTATTCCAGCCTGAATTTCTGGCGTCCGTTGGGGAGCAGGATCCGTATCGACTTCATGCCGGCATGCTGGCGGAGGCCAGCGGCCAGGACCTTGGAGACCGCGCGCTCCTGCTGGATCTGCAGACGTACCTCACCGATGACCTTCTGTTTCTCGCCGACAGGATGAGCATGGCTCATGCCCTCGAACTGCGTGTCCCCTACTGCGACCCAGACCTCGTTGAGCTGGCCATGTCTCTCTCCGTCAAGCAGAAAACCCCTCGTGGACAGTTGAAGGGCCTCCTGAAGCGCGCCTTGAAGGGCGTCCTTCCCGCCGAGATCCTGCAGCAGAAGAAGCAAGGGTTCATGGCGCCGATGCCGGCGTGGCTCCGCGGCGAGCTTCGTCCCGTGTGCGAGGAGCTGCTTTCGACTGAGCGGGTCGAGCAGCGAGGGATCTTCAGTCCCTCCTATGTGACGAATCTGCTGGGGGCTCATTTCGCCGGCCGCAGAGATTTCAGCGACCAGATTTACGCGCTTCTGGTGCTGGAGGTCTGGCACCATGTACACATGCTGGAAAGTCGGCCGCCTTCACTAGGTGAGTTCCTGTGAACATACTCTTGGGCTCGGATACCTCGCCTATCGACGATGGGGCGGGGGCTGAACGAGTTCTGAGCGAGCACGCCATTCGGCTGGCCGCACGAGGTCACAGCGTCGGAATCCTCTTCCGCCAAACCGAGCCGGACGTCGAGCCGCCCAGGAAGTGGCGAGGCTGTCGACTCCACCCTTACGGCGCGACAACTGGCTCAGCTTCGGGTCTTCTCGGTTCCACTCTGAGGAACGCTCGGGCGGTGCTTCGCCGAGTGTGTGAGGAATCACCGCCGGATATCGCCTGTTTGCACCAACCCTTCACTGGCCTCGCGTTCCTGCGCAACGGTCGGGTCGACTTCCCGCTTGCCTACAATTTCCACTCCCCGGCACCGGCTGAATACTTGAGCCGATTGTCAATGAGACTGTCGGCACCAGCTGGGCCTGGCAAGCACATCTGGCACCAGATTGTGATCCCCCAACTTATGCGGCTCGCGGAAGGGATGGTCCTCCGCCGGAGCTCCACGGTGATCGTGCTAAGCGAGTCGATGGGCCACGAGCTAAGCCGCTGGCATCCGAGGGTGGCCCGCGCCAAGGTTTGCCTGATCCCCGGGGGAGTCGATACGGATCGCTTCAGCCCTGCGGAGGACAAGGCGAGCTTGCGTCGCCAATTGGGTTTGCCCGAGGACAAAAAGATCCTGTTTTCCCTGCGCTATCTCGTTCCCCGGGTCGGCATGGAAAACACGCTGAAGGCCATTGCCGAGCTCAGGCGCACGCGCAGTGACTTTCTCTTCCTGATCGGGGGAAAGGGCCCGCTGCTAGCGAGTCTCGAGCAGATGGCCAGCGACCTCGACGTCAGCCATGAGGTTCGGTTTCTCGGCTTCGTCCCCGAGGTCGACCTACCGAACCTGTATCGGTGCGCCGATCTCTACATACAGACTGACACCGCTCTGCAGGGATTCGGGCTCCCGATTCTGGAGTCACTCGCCTGCGGCACTCCCGTCCTCGCCACGCCGGTCGGTGGAGCCCAAGAGATCCTCGCTCACCTCGATGGTGGAGAGAGCCTCTTTTCGGACCTATCCCCCGAGGTCATGGCCCGCGAGATCAGCGAGGCGCTGGATGCCACCGCAGATGGAGGTGTTGGGAAGAGGATCTGCTCATTGGCCCGGGAGAGATACTCGTGGGACCGGATTATCGATCGGCTCGAGAGTTGTTTTGACCATGTGATCAAAGGGCAAACAGATTGACCAAGGTCCTCCATCTGATTACCCGGCTCGACCCGGGCGGCTCTGCAGAGAACACCATCTCGAGCTGCGAACACCTGGCACGGGATGGGTGGGACGTCCTCCTGGCTGCCGGACCTGGGAAGACTGGAGATCGAAGCTGGCTCGAGCAGGCGAGCATCGCCACATTCGAGGTGCCGAGCCTCCGACGCGACCCTCAACCGATAGCAGACTTGCGTGCTTTCTGGCAGCTCTTCCGGCTCCTGCGAGAGGAGCGTCCCGACGTCCTCCACACGCACTCGGCGAAAGCCGGGATTCTCGGGCGCTGGGCAGGCAAGCTGGCGCGCGTTCCGTTCATTGTCCACACGCCACACGGCCATGTTCTCTATGGATATGCCAAGGGAGTGAAGAACTCGCTCTACCTCATGGCCGAGAGAGTCACCGCCCCTCTGACAGATCGGCTCGTCGCCCTCAGCGAAGGAGAGCGGAGAGAGTCCATCGAGCATGGCATCGGCCGCCCCGAACAGTGGGTCGTCATCCACAGTGGCGTGTCCTTGATCCCTGCTCCACAGCCGTCCGTGCAAGATACCGACGAGCGCGTCGAGGTGGCGGGAATGCCCCAGGCTGCTGGCGCCTCGGATGAACGAACCCTGCGCATCGGCGTCGTTGCCCGTCTGGAGCACGTCAAGGGACTCGATCTTTTGATCAAGGCCACTTCGCGTCTTTGCAGGGACCACTCCTGCGATGTTTTTCCACACGAGATTCTGTTGTGGGGAGATGGTGACCAGGAAAGGCAGCTGCGGCAGCTAGTCGAGGCCGAGGCACTGACGAACCGGGTGCGGTTCATGGGAACGGAGGAGCCGGTCGAGCGCTTTCTCACCAGCCTGGATCTGTACGTACAGCCCTCACGGAACGAGGGGATGGGACGAGCGTTGGTCATGGCGCAGGCTCGTGGTCTGCCCGTCGTCGCCACACGAGTCTGCGGCATCCCGGATGTGGTCCGGGACGGGAAGAGCGGCATTCTGGTGGAACCGGAGAATCCAAAGGACCTCGCGGCCGGCCTCAAGCGCCTGATCGTCGACTCGAGCCTGCGCGATCGCCTGGCCAGGGGAGCGGAGGAATGGATCCTCGAAACGGACGAATCTGGATTTCCCCGATTCAGTGTCGAGGCAATGGTCTGGTGGCTGGAACGTCTCTATGAGCAACTCATTAACAATCGGAGGTAGGTGAAGGGTGTGGCTCGAGATGCCGTACTTGGCGATCATTCCCGGCACATGCGGGGACCTTCTCGGATTGATGATCCCCTGTGGCCTCTGAGGAACCGTGTATGCGCGTTCTCTTCGTGCCCCTGTATTCCTACACGTGGGCTTCGAGCCGATACCGGGCCTATCATTGGGCTGATGCGCTAGAGAAGGAGGGGTTCAGATGCACAGTGCTGCCCCCTCCCCATAGTGTCGTGTCTCGTTTCGGCTACTTCCTCCGGCTCGTCGTCATGGCACGCCGCTGTAACGTCATTTTCATACAGAAGAAACTCTTGCCGACCTGGCTCCTGCGAGTGTTACACGTCCTGAATCCATACATTGTCTTCGATTTCGACGACGCTCTATTCGCCAAACCGAGTGACGCCCGGGACGCATCATATGAGGTGCAATCGGCTGAGAATGCCCGGCGGTTCGAGGAAATGCTCCGGACCGTGCGCTTGGTGGTCTGTGGCAACCGCTACCTGCAGAGCTACGCCAGCCAGTTCAACACCAGTGCGATCGTAGTGCCAACCTGCATAGACCTCGACAGGCTCCCTCCGAGGCCACCGGATCGGGCACCGGGAGATCGGGTGGTTCTCGGCTGGATCGGCCGGAGGGCAACACTTACCTACCTGCGAATCATCGAGGACGTCATGCGGGATTTGGAGGAGCGCGCCCCCGGACGATTTGTGCTGAGGATCGTTGCAGACCGAGTTGACACTGAGCCCTTCGAGATTCCCGGTGTGACAGTAGAGAATATCGTCTGGACTCTGGCCTCCGAATACAGCGTGATCGACGGGTTCGACATCGGCATTATGCCGTTGACCGATGATCCCTGGGCCATGGGGAAATGTGGCTTCAAGATTCTCCAATACATGAGTCGTGGAGTACCGACCGTTGCCTCACCTGTCGGCGTCAACAGGGAGATCATCGAGGATGGTGTCAACGGATTCCTGGCCGACGAGAGGACCGAATGGGTAGCTAAGTTGTTGAGGCTCGCTGAAGATCCTAATCTACGAAGGGAGCAAGGAGCAGCCGGATTCGAGACCGTCCGTGACTCCTTTTCCTTTCGCGCCAACCTGCCGGGGCTAGCGGGCAAGCTGACAGAGCTATCAGGGGCTCCTCGGCCACACGAGGAAAGCTGACGTGTGTAGCTCCAACTCCGAGCAAAGAAGCTCGAGTCCACCGACCAGGGCGAAGGAATGTCCGGTCTGTGGAGGCGTCGGCCTCACACCTGTGACTGTGAAAGGAGTCCCACACGTTCTCAGGTGTGGAGGCTGCGATCTGAGATACCGCCACGACACCACAGGTGGGATCTTGGACGACAAACTAGACGAGGCAGAGCTACGGCGTCTGGGAGAGTCCCGAAACACCCTTTACCAGGCTGGCCTTCGGGCATTCAAGAGCAGGCGGCAGATCGGAGCGATCTTGGATATCGGAAGCGGTGGAGGACAGTTCGCCCGGGTGGCTCGTGCTCATGATTGGCAGGTAACGTCTCTGGAGAGCAACGACCACTTGTGCCAGATGTCCTCGAACCTCGGAACGCCATCCGTGGTTCGGGGAACCGCAGTCACGTTGCCCTTCGAGGCCGACAGCTTCGATGTTGTGACCATGTGGGACATGTTGGACTACCTGGAACATCCCATTCCGGCGCTCGAGGAAGCTCTACGTGTACTTCGTCCCGGCGGATTGCTTCACGTCAGGGTCAGGAACGGTCCCGTTCATGTGGCGCTCCGACGGTCAATACTGGTGCCTGCGGGAGCCTCTGTATTCCACACGCTCATGTTTTCTGGAGCTAGCCTGGTCACGGCCCTGCGCCGGTCGGGATTCGAGGGTGCAGCGGTCAACATCGCCCCGCTCACGACCGGCAATCCGTACGGGAAAGTCTCGAGATCAAGGGAGCAGATGTTTCGAGCGGTCAAGGCATCTTGGCAGGCTATGGCTTCTCTCGTTTCGATCCTGACGGGGAGGCGAGTTCTTCTGGCACCCTCAATCCAGGCTGTGGGCATCCGCCCCCGGGGCGTAGGAGCCTTCCGCTGGGCTGGGTGAAGAATGAGAAGGAAACGTATGCGGCCGCGAATCTTAGTCGCCGGATTAGTCCTGGCGGGGCTGGCGATTTTCCTTGCGCGTCCCGCGCCGACAGCACCCCACTCCCCAAGCCACAATGGGGTACCTGCGAGCCTTCCTTCGCAGCACCGGGATTATTCAGATTCAAAGGGGGCCCCAATCACGCGACAGAAGCCAGCGACCGGGGCGGGGGGAATACAGATCGAGCAAGCAGGCGCGCCTCGTCGATGGCAGCAAATCTCAGCCGTCGTTCACGTCCACTCCGCGGCAAGCACGGGTGAGTATTCCCTCACCACGTTGTCTGAGATGGCTCGCGGCGCTGGCGTCGACGTGCTCGTCTTGGCAGAGAACCTGGTTCTCGATATCCGATACGCACCATGGCCTGTCCGGTACTTCGGTGAGCTACACCGGACCATGCCCTCATTGCGTGAGCGCGGCGTCGTCAATTTCTTGGCCGAGATCGAGGAAGTCCAGTCGCGCCAGCCAGAGACCTTGCTACTGCCCGGCGTCGAGGTCATGCCCCACTACTACTGGACCGGATCGCTGGTCAGGAACAACAAGACCCTCCACAACGTGCAGCGCAACATGCTGGTTGTGTTGCCCCCACCCACTGAGGGCCTGCAGGCGGCCGATGCAGTCGATCGAAGCGCCGCGTTTCTGGAGGGTCTCCCGGCCATAGGCAACTACGGCGGCGAGCAACTCGGATGGTGGAGCCTTGCCGAGCTGCTGCCGGGAGTCTTGCTACTGGGGTACGGCATCCGGCGGGTTCTGAAAGCTCGTCCTCCGCTGCCCGTAACGTGGCGCGGCACGGTGGGAATGGCGACACGGGGGGGACATCGGGTCCCGATGAAGGAGGTGGTGATCCGCGTGCTACTGCTCGCCTCCGGCATTTTCATGCTCGTTCACAACTACCCGTATTCCTCCCCTGTCTACAGCCCGTACGATGACGAAGCGGGTATTGCCCCGTACCAAGGGTTGATCGACTACACGCGAAAGGAGGGTGGGCTCGCCTACTGGTCGATGCCGGAAGCGGCTGACCGTCAGGAGGTAGACGTCGGTCCGCTCAACGTTCGCCTCTCAACCGAACCCTATGCGGAAGCTCTGGAACAAACCGTCGGCTACACAGGCTTCGGTGGCCTATACGCGGCGAATACCTCGGCGACGAACGCGGGAGGCATTTGGGACAAGACCCTGGTCTCCTACTGCCGTGGTGAGAGGGCATTGGCCCCCTGGATCATCGGGGAAAGTGCCTTTCACTACACTGGCCAGGCGGGAAAGCGCCTATCTGACATTCTCACGGTTCTTTGGGTTGAGGAGTCGGGCAGGGAAGAGGCCTTCGAGGCACTGGCGAAGGGACGAAGCTACGCCATGCAACGAAGCCAGCCCGACGCTCTGCGGCTGCAGGAATTCACCCTGGGAGTGCAGTCAAATGGGCAGTTTGCGTGGCCGGGGGAGACGTTGGACCTCTCGGGTGAAATTCAAGGAAATATCGAGGGGGAGCTCGAGATCGAGCTCGTGATAGAAATGTCCACGGAGACAGGTGCCGCGGTACCTGTGCAGGTCCAGATCATCCGTCAAGGAGAGATCTCCATGACCTGGGAGGAAACGACACCGTTCCGGCGCCACATCACTGAGGTGATCGAGCCTGGAGAAGAGATCATCTACTACCGTCTCATAGCG